>Ga0209888_1000023_pt1 | contig 123410 bp, 107 predicted proteins | sample OrgsoiDNA_201059_FD_185807 | JGI IMG/M metagenome (GOLD analysis project Ga0209888, IMG submission 185807) | Permafrost soil microbial communities from the Arctic, to analyse light accelerated degradation of dissolved organic matter (DOM) -... | ecosystem: Environmental > Terrestrial > Soil >...
ATTTCCAAATTGCAGGCGTCGGGCTGGGTGGAAACCCATCATGGTGTCGGCAGTTTCGTACTGGAGCGCCAGGAGCCCCACGGCCTGCGCCTGAATGTGGAAACCGCGTTGAGCGTGCGCGACCTGCTGGAACTGCGCCTGGGCCTGGAGACCCAGGCGGCGGCATTGGCGGCACGTCGACGCAGCGATGAGCACCTCAAGCAGATGCGGGCGGCGCTGGATGAGTATCGGAGCCTGCTGGCCAACAACGACAGTTGCGTGGCGGCCGACCAGCGTTTTCACCTGCTGATCGCCGAAGCCACCGGCAATGCCTATTTCTCCGAGATTCTGCTGCACCTGGGCAGCTCGATGATTCCGCGCACCCGGGTACCGGGAGCGGAACGCGGCGATGCCGACCTGGCGCAATTGGGCCAACTTGCCAGCCTGGAGCACGAGGCGATCCTCAACGCCATCCGCCGCCAGGACCCGGATGCAGCGCGGGCGGCGATGTGGACGCACCTGAGCAACAGTCGCGAACGGTTTTCCCGCGAGTAACCCGTCCAGGAAAACTTTCAGCCCTTGCCTCCCTCCACCGGAATTCGCCGGCAATCCTCCGGCCCCAGCAGGCGTCCATCCTCGGCGCGCAACTCCAGTGTGCGCAGCACAGCGCCCTGCTGCCGATCCACCATCACTGAATGGCGCTCCTCCGGCCCGTAGAGGTATGCCTCACCCCACTGGCGCAAACCGATGATCAGGTGGAACAGGCCCTTGCCCTTCGTCGTCAACACGTACTCCTGATACGCGCTGCCATCGGACGCCGGGACAATCTCCAGCACGCCATGGGCCACCAGGTTTTTCAGCCGCGTCGCGAGAATATTCTTGGCCATGCCCAGATTGCGCTGGAACTCGCCAAAACGACGGATGCCGTCGAACGCATCACGAATGATCAGCAACGACCAGCCATCACCGATGGCATCCAGCGAACGTGCCACCGGACATTCGCCCCCCTCCAGACTCGAACGCCTGACCATGGCCTGAAGCTCCGCCAAAAAAATGTGGTTGCAATATAAAACCAGTCTCTCTAGGGTACAACTGGTTTCAAAAAGCAACTACAAATCCGGAGCCGATCATGGAATCTGAAGCACCGCTCACCTCGCATGCCCTGGACTCCGCCACACACCTGCCCGCCGCGGTGGTGCTGCTGTTCGCCGTCGCCTGCGGGCTGTCGGTGGGTAATGTCTATTACGCCCAGCCGCTGCTGGACGCCATGGCCGAGGCCTTCGCCATGGACCCTGCCAGCGTCGGCATCGTGATCAGCCTGACCCAGATCGGCTACGGGCTGGGCCTGCTGTTGCTGGTCCCACTCGGGGACCTGTTCAACCGGCGGCGCCTGATCGTCGGGCAAATGCTGCTTTCGGTGGTGGCGCTGTTCATCACCGCCCTGGCCCCTACCAGTACCTGGCTGCTGATGGGATTGGCCGGCGTCGGCCTGCTGGCCGTGGTGACCCAGGTGCTGGTGGCCTACGCCGCCCAGCTGGCAGCACCGGGCGAGCGCGGCCAGGTGGTCGGGACGGTCACCAGCGGTATCGTTGTCGGCCTGCTGCTGGCCCGCAGTGTGGCCGGCGGCATGGCCGACCTGGCCGGCTGGCGTTCGGTGTACGGGCTGTCCTGCGGCTTGACGTTGTTGATGGCGGGCCTGCTGTGGCGGGTCCTGCCGCAGGTCGAACCGCATCGGCCACGACAGGCCTATGGTGCGCTGATCGTTTCGGTCTTCACCTTGTTCAAGGAGGAAAAGGTCCTGCGGGATCGGGCCGTGCTGGCGATGCTGATCTTCGCCGCCGGCACGGTGTTGTGGACACCGCTGGTGTTGCCCCTGAGCGCCCCGCCGCTGTCGCTGTCCCATACCGAGATCGGCCTGTTCGGCCTGGCCGGAGCCGCCAGCGCCCTGGGTGCCGCCCGCGCCGGGCAACTGGCGGATCGCGGCTGGGCGCAATGGACCAGTGGTGGCGCCTTGTTGCTGATGCTGCTGTCCTGGCTGCCGATTGCCTTTACCCAATCGTCGCTGTGGGCCTTGCTGCTGGGGGTGATTGCCCTGGACCTGGGCTTGCAGGCGGTGCATGTCACCAGCCAGACACTGATCTATAGCGTCAGGCCGCAAGCGCAAAGCCGGCTGGCGGCGGGGTACATGGTGTTTTATTCGGTAGGTAGTGCGGCGGGAGCCGTCGGGGCGACGGCGATGTACGCCTGGGCGGGTTGGCTGGGGGTTTGTCTGTTGGGGGCGGGTATCAATGCAGTGGCGTTGGGGTATTGGAGGTGGTCGCTGGGGGCAGTGAAAAACCATTGAATCAGTGTTGTCAGGGCCGACGCCTTCGCGGCGATGCGGCGAATAGGCCAGCCCGAACAACCGATTTCTTCAATCCTTGCCACGCACCATGCTTTCCAACACCCCATCCCGACGAATCCAGCCATGGAACAGCGCCGCCGCCAGGTGCACCAATACCGTCAGGAACAGCAGGTACGCCAGGTACCCATGGGCCTTGCGCAAAAAGGCAAAGGTCGTCGGATTGGCCGGCAGGATCGCCGGCAACTGCAGCGAACTGCTCAGCATCACCGGATCCCCCGCCGCCGAAATCATCGCCCAGCCCAGCAGCGGCAATACCAGCATCAACGCATACAGCAACACATGGGACAACTTCGCCGCCAGCACCTGCCAACCCGGCAAGTCTTTCGGCAACGGCGGTTGGTCGGTGCTGAAACGCACCACCAGGCGCACCACCACCAACAGCAGAATCGCTATCCCCAGCGGCTTGTGCAGGTGCAGCAACCATTCATGCCGCTCGGACACCGAAGCCGCCATGCCGGCACCGATAAACAGCATCGCCAGGATCATCAGCGCCATCAGCCAATGCAGCAGGCGCGCCAAGGGCGCGAAGTGATTCGAAGGGGCGCTCATGGGCGGGACTCCTGTGACGAATGGGCAGCGGGCAAGGAGCCGACTTCACTGGTGCGACGCAGATAGGAACTGGCATAGGCCGCCGAACGCGCCGCCAGCAGGGGATCGGCCGAGGCCTCGATGCCGCTCGGCAAAATCAGCGGGTCGTAGTTGATATCGCGGCAATCACCGTCGTCCTGGGGCTGGGTGCTTTCCAGCACCAGGGTGCCGGCGTTGAGCACCTTATGCTCGCCGGTCCATTGCCGGCTGGCATCGTCCGTCGGGTCGCCGGGATTGGCCAGGGTCAGGCGCAACTGCCATTTCAACGGCCCGGCAGCCAGGCGCTGGGCCAGGTCCTTGGCGAGAAAGTCGGCACCGTCCGGCGCCGTCGCACCCGCGGCATCCTGGCTCAGCGGCACCAGCCCCCAGCGCACGGCCTGGCGCTGGCCGGCCGCGTCGACCAGGTAGAAGGCATTCAGGCCGTTATAGCTTTCGGTGGCGTAGCTGGCCGACGGCTTGGCGGTCTTGACCCATTGCAGGAATGGCATGGTTTCCGGGTGACTGGCAAAGAACGCCGCCATGGCCGCCGGGTTTGGCTTACCGGTGCTCGGATCCGGCGAGGCCGCCTTGAGCTGCTGGAAAAACGCCTCGGGGGTGCCTACCGGAAACACCGGCATGCTGTTCATCCCGGTGCGCCATTGCTGGCCGTTGGCCTGGGTGAAGCGCAAGCCGAGGCTGCGAATCGGTACGCTGCTGTCCGGTGCGTAGGGATTGCCGCTGGGCAAGGCAAAGCGTCCTTCCACCGGCACGCTGCCCTCGCGAAAGACCTGGGCAGTGGAATAGGCGCGGGCGGCATCGCTGCTTTCAAAATACCCGGCGACACACACGCCCTTGGCATGATTACGCCTGAAGCCGGGATGCAGACCGTTGTTTTTCTCGAAGGTATTGACGATCCGCCCGGGCGTCAGGCGCGCCGGGTCGAGCCGGCCGTTGACATAGGCAAAGGCCCCGACCAGGGCGGCGAGCACGGCGGCGATGCCCGCCAGGCGCAAGACCTTGCTTGAGCCGCTGAGGGGCGGTGGTGTGTGATCTACCATGAAAAACTCCAGGGCCTCAGGCGGCCACACGGTGAAGGAGCTATAAGACGAAGGCCGTCCCGGTTTATTCCAGGCGCCCCGATTTATTTTTTCGAATATTTATTTTCCGCCCGTTGGAATAACCTTCGAGGCCAGGCGTCTTGCTAGTCCAAGCGTAGTGACTGGTTAAGAACCCGCAGGATTCCATGAACGATCTCGATGAGCAGTTACGTGAATTGATCCCGCGGATGCGGCGCTTCGCCGTGTCGCTGACGCGCAATCCCAGCAGCGCCGACGACCTGGTCCAGGCCAGCCTGGAGCGGGCCCTGTCGAGTTGGGGCGACAAACGGGCCGAAGGCGACCTGCGGGCCTGGCTGTTCTCGATCCTGTATCGCCAGTTCATCGACTCCCACCGTCGCGGCAAGCGTTATGCGCGGATGCTCGAGTTCTTTACCGGTCGCGACGACGCCCAACCCTCGGTGGAACGCACGGTGATGGCCCAGTCGACCCTGGAGGCCTTCGAATTGTTGCCCACCGAACAACGGGCCTTGTTGCTCTGGGTCTCAGTGGAAGGTTTGAGCTACAAGGAAGTCGCCGAGATTCTCGACGTCCCCACCGGTACCGTGATGTCGCGCCTGTCCCGCGCCCGCCAGGCCCTGCGCCAACTCAGCGAAGGCGAAATCACCAGCCCCTCCCTGCGGATATTGAAATGATCACTATTCCCCCAAGCGAACGCGACCTGCACGCCTACGTCGACCATCAACTCAGCGACGCCGACCGGCAGTTGCTGGAGACCTACCTGGCGAGCAACCCGGAACTGGCCGAACAGGTCCGCGACTGGCAGCGCGATGCCCAGCACTTGCGCGCGGCCCTGGGCGGTGCCTTGCAGATGCCGGCGAACCCGGCGCTGGACCCGACAGTGATTCGCCGACACCTGCGCGGCCAGTCCCGTCGGCACTTCGCCAGCGCCGCGGTGCTGCTGATTGCCGTGAGCATCGGCGGCATCAGCGGCTGGCAGGCGCGGCAGATGACTTTCCCGATGCCCGCGCCGATGGCCGACGCGGTGCAGGCCTATCGCATGTTCGCCACCCAGGACATCCTCCCGGCGGACTTCAAGGTCGAGCAGAGCGGCGACCTGCAAGGCTGGCTCGACCGTTACTTTACCCAGGCCAACCGTTTGCCGAACCTGCAGAACGCCGGGTTCAAGCCGGTCAGTGCGCGCCTGCTGAGCACCGAACAGGGCGCGGCGGCGATGGTGTTATATGAGAACCCGCAAGGGCAGCGGATCAGCTACTACGTGCGGCCGCCGGGACCGCAGAACCACCTGCTGGAGCGCGGCGGGCGGCGTGATGGCGAGTTGCAGGCCGAGTACTGGTCCGGCAGCGGCTACAACTACGCCATGGTGACCCAAGCGAACAGTCCGGCGGCGCAACTACTGCAGCAGACGACCAGGTTCTGAGGACTCTCAGGTAAAGATGACACCTTGTGTCGAGCGGGCTTGCCCGCTCGACACAAGGTCCGCGCTCGGCTTTTGAGTGCCCAGCCGTCATTCCTGTCCGAAGACTTGCGACGGCCGCCGCAACAACGGATCAAAGGGATTGATCCGCGGCCCGATCGCCGCCGCCTCGCGCTTGAGCAACTCCACCACCGTCGGCAGGCGATCCGGTCCCAGGCGGTCGCTGATGGTGGCCACGCTCAACGCCGCCACCGCCCGTCCCTCGCGATCCAGGATCGGCACCGCCACCCCGGCCATGCCCTGCAACACCCCGGTGTTGCGGCCGGCATACCCGAGCTTGCGCACATTCTCCACCTCCGAACGCAACAGCACTTCGTCATACAGATGGAAATCCCGCAGTCGCGGCAGGTTGTAGCGGATCACCGTTTCCCGTTCCTCTTCCGGCAGGAAGGCGAGAATCGCCAAACTCCCTTGCCCCACCCCCAGGGCCACGCGCCCACCGATATCGCCGGTAAAGGTGCGGATCGGAAACGGCCCTTCGCTACGGTCCAGGCAGATCGCATCGAAGCCGCTACGGGCCAGGAGAAACAACGAATCCCCCAGGGATGCCGACAGGCGCAATAACGACGGCCGCACCACTTCACGCAGATTGCCGGTCTGCCCGGCCCGGGCCGCCAGGGCAAAAAAATCCAGGCTCAGGCGATAACGTTTGCTGCGCCCGTCCTGCTCGACCATGCCCTCATCCACCAGGCTGCGCAGCAACCGGTGCGTGGTCGGCTGGGACAAGCCGACCCGTTCGGCCAGTTGCGTCACCCGTTCGCCACCCTCCGGCGTCTCCCCCAGGCTGCGCAACACGGCAAACAGCCGTGACACCGCACTGACACCGACTTCACTTTTCTTATCATTCCGCTCAGTGGAATCCATTGACGCTTTTCTCGTCTTTAAATTTGTTGAATGAATGAAAGTGAAAATAATCATTCTTTCAGTGAAATTCACTCTTCCGCACATCCTAGTCTTCGTCCTACTCTGCGTCCACAAGGGGCGATTCGAACAACACCGGTAGCCGACGTACGTCGAGCACCACGCACCCCGGCAATACCCTTTCGTCTCTGCCCATGACAAAAAAGCGCGCCCCGGCGTGCACAACAACACACAGGTGGAACGCAGTTATGGCCTTTCTACGACTTGAAGGCGTGTGCAAGCGTTATGGCGAGATCGAAGCCGTAGTCGCCACGCATCTCTCGGTGGACAAGGGCGAGTTCGTCTCGCTGCTCGGTCCCTCCGGTTGCGGCAAGACCACGACCCTCCAAATGATCGCCGGCTTCGTCGAAGTCAGCGCCGGCGCGATTCTTCTCGACAACCGCGATATCACCCACGCCAAGCCCAGCAGTCGTGGCCTCGGTGTGGTGTTCCAGAGCTACGCGCTGTTTCCCCATATGAGTGTCGAGGACAACGTCGCCTTCGGCCTGCGCATGCGCAAGGTACCGGCCGCCGAAGTGCACAAGCGGGTGGCGACGGTGTTGCAGCTGGTGCGTCTGCACCAGCACGCCGAGCGTTATCCGCGCGAGCTGTCCGGCGGCCAGCGCCAGCGGGTCGCCCTCGCACGCGCCCTGGTGATCGAACCGCCGGTGCTGTTGCTCGACGAACCGCTGTCCAACCTCGACGCCAATCTGCGCGAAGAGATGCAGTTCGAGATTCGCCGCATCCAGCGTGAAGTCGGTATCACCACTCTGATGGTCACTCACGACCAGGCCGAAGCACTGTCCATCAGCGACCGCGTGGTGGTGATGCAGGCCGGGCGCATCACTCAGATCGACGAACCCTACAAACTCTACGAACACCCGCGCACGCGCTTTATTTCCGGTTTCGTCGGCAAGGCCAACCTGCTGCCGGGAGACCGCGATGCCAGCGGTTGCCCGCAAGTCCGTCAACTGCCGGGCGAAGGCGAATTGACCCTGAGCCTGCGCCCGGAAAAGATCGACCTGCTGGCCGCCGGCAGCGGGCGTCTGCCCGGCAAGATCCTCAGCCGGTTCTTTCTCGGCAGCCAGTGGCTGTACCGGATCGACACCGCCATCGGCGAGATCACGGTGGTGCGCCGCAATGACGGCTCAGCGCCGCTGAACGAAGGCACGGCGGTGGGCCTGGATTGGCCGGCCGAGCTGTTGCGGGTGCTGGAGCACGGCGAGGTGCCGGCATGAGCCTGCTCGCGCGGATGCGCCAGGGGCGGCGTGGTTACCTGCTGTCGGCGCCGGCGCTGCTGCTCTACCTCGGCCTGCTGATCCTGCCGCTGGGCCTGACCGCCGTGCTGTCGTTCAACGTCTTCGATTACCAGACCGGGGTCAAAAACGACGCCTACACTCTTGAACACTACGGCCTGCTGTTCAGCGATCCGTACTTCTATGAAATCTTCCTGCGGACGTTCTGGATCAGCGGCCTGACCACCCTGCTCTGTGTGCTGATCGGCGTACCCGAAGCCTATATCCTCAGCCGCATGGGCACGCCCTGGCGCTCGATCTTCCTGATCCTGATCCTCACCCCGTTGCTGATTTCGGTGGTGGTCCGGGCGTTCGGCTGGAGCCTGCTGCTGGGTGCCGACGGCCTGGTCAACCAGAGCCTGCAAGCCTTCGGCCTGGCACCGATGAAGCTGCTCTACACGCCGTTCGCGGTGGTGATCGCCCTGGTCCACGTGATGTTGCCGTTCATGATCATTCCGGTCTGGACCTCGTTGCAAAAGCTCGATCCGGCCGCCGAACAGGCCGCGCTGTCCCTCGGCGCCAGCCACACCACGGTGATGCGCCTGGTGGTGTTGCCGCAGGTGATGCCCGGGGTGCTGTCCGGCACGTTGATCGTGTTCGGCCTGTCCGCCAGTTCCTTCGCGATTCCCGGCCTGCTCGGCGGACGTCGGCTGAAGATGGTCGCGACCCTGGTCTACGACCAGTACCTCTCGGAACTCAACTGGCCGATGGGCGCGGCGATTGCCGTGGTGCTGTTGCTGCTCAACCTGCTGATCATGCTGTCGTGGAACCGGATGATCGAGCGTCGCTACAAAAAATCCCTGGGGGCCGCGTAAATGTCCAGAAACGGCCCGTTGGCCCTGCTGTTCCACAGCCTGATCGTGGTGTTCATGATGGCGCCGCTGGTGGTGGTGTGCCTGGTGGCCTTCACCCCGGAAAACACCCTGAGCCTGCCGACCACGGACTTCTCGCTACGCTGGTTCCGCGCGGTGTTCGAACGCGCGGACTTTGTCCAGGCGTTCTACAACAGCCTGATCCTGGCCTTCAGCGCCGCCAGCCTGGCGACCTTGATCGCCGTGCCGGCGGCCCTGGCGATGACCCGTCATCAGTTTCCCGGCCGGGACTTTCTCAATGGCCTGTTTCTCTCGCCGATCATCATCCCGCACCTGGTGCTCGGGGTCGCGTTGTTGCGCCTGTTTGCCCTGATGGGGGTCAACGGCAGCTTCGCCTGGCTGATCGCCGCCCATGTGCTGGTGATCACGCCTTATGTGCTGCGCCTGGTACTGGCCGCCGCCATCGGCATGGACCGCAGCGCCGAGCAAGCCGCCGAATCCCTGGGGGCCGGGCGCTTCACCCTGTTCCGCCAGATCACCCTGCCGATGATCCTGCCCGGCGTGGCCGGTGGTTGGCTGCTGGCGTTTATCAACAGCTTCGACGAAGTGACGCTGTCGATCTTCGTCACCTCCCCCTCGACGCAGACCCTGCCGGTGCGCATGTACGTGTACGCCACCGAATCCATCGATCCGATGATGGCGGCGGTCTCGGCCCTGGTGATCGCGCTGACCGCACTGACGATGATTCTGCTCGACCGGGTCTACGGCCTGGACCGGGTCCTGGTAGGCAAACAATGAGGCCGACATGGCGCTGCTGACACGACTGGCCGAAGGCGACCGCCCGGCCCTGGACTTTACCCTCGACGGCAAGCCGGCCAGCGGTTTGCAGGGCGATACCCTGCTGACCGCGCTGCTCACCGCCGGTGAGTTTCTGCGCCACAGCGACTTCAGCGGCGAGCCCCGCGCCGGGTTCTGCCTGATGGGCGCCTGCCAGGATTGCTGGGTCAGGTTGGCCGACGGGCGCCGGGTGCGCGCCTGTTCGACGATGCTCGAAGCCGGGCAGCAAGTGAGTCGGGAAGGGAGCAAACCAGCATGATGTGCGCACCGACAAACAGGTCGTGGCATTTTTCGAGCGGGCGGCGGGTCGAGCATGTCTGAGATAGTGATCGTCGGTGCCGGACCGGCCGGTATTCGTGCCGCACAAACCCTGGTTGCCCATGGCCTGCGCCCCTGCCTGCTGGATGAAGCCGCGCGCGGCGGCGGGCAGATCTATCGGCGTCAGCCGGAGAACTTCCGCCGTTCGCCGGTGAAACTCTACGGTTTCGAAGCCCGCAAGGCGGTGGCGATTCACCAGACCCTGGACCATCTGCGCGAACAACTCGATTACCGTCCCGACACCCTGGTGTGGAACGCCGAAGACGGCGCCCTCGATACCTTGCAGCAAGGCCGTGCCGGGCGCCTGGACTACTCGAAGGTGATCGTCGCCACCGGCGCCACCGACCGGGTACTGCCGATACCCGGCTGGACATTGCCCGGTGTCTACAGTCTCGGTGCCGCGCAGATTGCCCTGAAGTACCAGGGCTGTGCCATCGGCCAACGGGTGGTGTTCGCCGGCAGCGGACCGCTGCTGTACCTGGTGGCCTATCAATACGCCAAGGCGGGGGCGAAGGTGGTGGCGGTGCTCGACAGCACGCCGTTCAGCGCCCAGTGCCGCGCCCTGCCCGGTTTGCTCAGGCAACCGCTGACCCTCGCCAAGGGCCTGTATTACCGCAGTTGGCTGACCGCCCACGGCATCCCGGTGCATCAGGACGCCCATCTGCAACAGGTTGACGGCGAGCAGCGCGTGCAGTCGTTACGCTGGCGCCAGGGCGGCGTCCTGCACTCGTTTGACTGCGACGCACTGGCCTTCGCCCACGGGTTGCGCAGCGAAACCCAATTGGCCGATCTGCTGGGCTGCCGTTTCGCCTGGAACCCCTTGAACCGCGCCTGGCTGCCGGAGCGCGATAGCGCCGGACGCAGCAGCCTATCGGATGTCTATCTGGCCGGCGATGGCGCCGGAATCATGGGCGCCGATGCGGCGGAAATGGCCGGAGAGCGGGCTGCCCTGGCGCTGTTGGAGGACCTGGGACGCGCCGTCGATCCACAACGGACAGCGTTTCTGGAAACTCGCCTGCAACGTATCGATGGCTTCCGCCAAGGCCTGGAACAGGCCTTCCCCTTCCCCGAGCGCTGGGCCGCGGACGCCCCGGACACGCTGATGCTGTGCCGTTGCGAGGAAGTCAGCGTCGGTGAGGTGCGTGCGGTGGTCCGCGAAGGCCACTGGGAAATCAATCGGGTCAAGGCCCATTGCCGGGTCGGCATGGGCCGCTGCCAGGGCCGGATCTGCGGCGCGGCGGCGGCGGAAATCATCGCCAGTGAAAGCGGCCTGGCCCTGGACAGCATTGGCCGTCTGCGGGCCCAGGCGCCGATCAAGCCGCTGCCCTTCGGCGTGGAGGTCGCGCCATGATCGAAGTCGACGTAGTGATTCTCGGCGGCGGTATTGTCGGCGCTTCGGCGGCCCTCGCCTTGAGTCGTCAAGGACGTAGCGTGGCCCTGCTGGAGCGAGACTTCTGCGGCTCGCATTCCAGCGGCGTGAACTACGGCGGCGTGCGCCGCCAGGGTCGACCGTTGTCGCAGTTGCCGCTGTCCCAGCGTGCCCACGAGATCTGGGCCCGCCTGCCTGAGTTGATCGGCATCGATGGTGAATACCAGCGTTCCGGGCACCTCAAGCTGGCCCGCAGCCTCGACGACCTGGCCGCCCTGCAAGCCTATGCCGACAGCAGCCAGGGCTTTGGACTAGACCTGCAAGTGCTTGACCGCGAACAATTGCGCCGACGTTTTCCGTGGGTCGGCCAGGTTGCCGAAGGCGCCTCCTTCTGCCCCGACGACGGTCATGCCAACCCCCGGTTGGTCTCTCCGGCGTTTGCCCGGGCCGCCCGCCTGCTCGGCGCGAAGGTGCTGGAACAGAGCGAAGTGACCCAGGTCGAGCACGACGGCCGGCGTTTTCTCCTGCGCACACAAAAGGGCCTCGAAGTCCGCGCGCCCTGGCTGCTCAATTGCGCCGGTGCCTGGGCCGGCAGCCTCGCCGCGCAGTTCGGTGAAGCGGTGCCGATGCACTCCGGCCATCCGGCAATGCTGGTGACCGAACCCTTGCCCCTGGTGATGGACGCCAGCACCGGCGTCGAGGGCGGCGGCATCTATGCCCGCCAGGTCAGTCGCGGCAACTGTGTACTGGGTGGCGGCCAGGGTTTTGCCCTGGACCAGGCCCGTGCCCGCCCCGGGCAGAGCGCCGTGCTGGAGATTCTGCGCCAGGCCGTCGAGCTCTATCCGTTTCTGGAAGGGGCCCAGGCGATTCGCACCTGGAGCGGCACCGAAGGTTACCTGCCCGACCGCCAGCCGGTGATCGGCCCGAGCAGTACCCAACCCGGCCTGCTGCACGCCTTCGGTTTTGCCGGGGCGGGCTTCCAGATCGCTCCGGCGGTGGGCGAAGTCCTCGCCGAGCTGGTGTGCCAGGGCCAGTCGTCGACCCCGATAGACGCTTTTTCCATTACCCGTTTCCACGCCACTCCCGCCGTTTGAGCGGGCCGTCAGAACCCAGAGGAAGATCGCGCCATGAAGAAGACTCAACGCAATGCCCTGATCGGTTTGTCCTGCCTGCCTCTCATGGCCCTGCTGGGCGCCGCGCCGGCCCAGGCCGAGCCGACGCTGTACCTGGGCATGAACGGCGGGACCATGGAACGTTTGTACACCGACGAGGTGCTGCCGCCCTTCGAAAAGGCCAATCACGTCAAGGTGGTCATTGTGCCGGGCACCTCCGCCGACATTCTCGCCAAGGTCCAGGCGAGCAAGGACAACCCGCAGTTGCACGTGATCTTCCTCGATGACGGGATCATGTACCGGGCGATCTCCATGGGCCTGTGCAGCAAGCTCGAAGACAGCCCGACCCTGGCGCAGATCCCGGCCAAGGGCCGGATCAAGGACCAGGCCGTGGCGGTCAGCCTGGGGGTGACCGGGCTGGCCTACAACACGCGGCTGTTCAAGGCCAAAGGCTGGGCCGCGCCGACCTCGTGGATGGACATGGCGGATAGCAAGTACAAGGACAAGCTGGTGTTCCAGTCGATGTCGTCCTCGACCTTCGGCCTGCACGGTTTCCTGATGTTCAACCGGCTCCAGGGCGGCAGCGAGACCAATGTCGAACCGGGTTTCAAGGCGTGGCCGAACAGCGTGGGGCGTAATGTGCTGGAGTACATCCCGAGTTCGGCCAAGCTTTCGGAGATGGTCCAGACCGACGAGGCGGCGCTGTTCCCGCTGACCCCGACCCAGGTCACCGCGCTCAAGCTCAAGGGTATTCCGGTGGAGTACGCGCAACCCAAGGAAGGCGCGGTGGTGCTGAACGTCGCCGAGTGTGCGATCGCCAACAACACCGAGCCGGCGTTGGCACAAAAGCTCGCCGAGTTCCTCCTGACCCCCGAGGCCCAGGCGGCGGCGCTGGAGGATGGCGACCAGATTCCGTCCAACCCCAACACTCCGACCACCGACAAGACCCGCGGCCAGGTCGAGGCCATGAAGCAATACCTGGACACGGCGATAGCCATCGACTGGGATCAGGTCAACCTGCTGCGCCCGGAATGGAACGCACGCTGGAACCGCAGTATCGAGCGCTAGAAGACATTCTTCAAAAGCCCACATCCAGAATCACGTTGTCGGTGTAGGCCCCGGCCGGCGGCGTGCTCTGGTCGGTGTAGACCTTGGCGTTGTAGTTGAACACCTGGCTGCCCGTACCCAGGCCGTTACCCGGGTTGATCTCGGCATCGGTGCTTGATCGCCGCGCCGCGCCGACGCTGCCCCAGACCGTGGTCCCGGCACTTTTGAAGATGTCGTAGGAGAGGAAGTTGCCCCCCGAGACCATCCGCCGGCGCCCGCCGCTGGCGTTCTGGCCCGGGTCCAGGCCGACCGTGTAGGGGCTGCCCTTGGTGCAGGACACGTTGATGGTCTGGCTGACGGGACTGAAGGCGCTGACCACCGGAAAACCACCAAAGCTGATATTTGGCGCCGTCACCGTGCAGTCGTTGCTGACGGTCATGTTGACCGTGAGGCTGGCCGTCCCCGAACTGTTGTCACGCCCCAGACAGACGCCCAGCGCACCGATGCCAGCGCAATAATTCCAGTCCCAGAAGATGCTCAAGGTCTCGGTATAGATCCCGGCCGCCACGTTGCTGCCGATGATCGTATTGACATAGAGCGGCACGGTCTTCGGTGTGCTGCCGCCAAGCAGGCCGAGGGCATCGATGATGCCGTTGCGGGCGAAATCATAAGCCGTGCCCCGGTTGACCAGATAGGTGGCGCCAAAATTGTTGGTGGCATAGAGGTTATAGCCGATGACATCCCCGGTCGGCCCGACCATGCCGGCAGTGGACGATGTTATCGTGGCATAGAAGTGATCGTTCAAGGTCAGCAGGCTCAGCAACGAACCGGTGCAGCGCAACCCGGCGTTGGTCGTGGACGAAGCTTGCAAGGTGGAACGGACCAGGATCGAACTCACCGGGCCGAAACCGACCGCGTTGGTCGCGATCACCGAGCACAACGCCTGGGCCTGGGAGGCCAACCCACTCAACAACACGCCCGACACCACGCTACGCATCCTCACCCGACACCTCCTTTGCCTATCGACAAACCAGCGGACCGATCATCGGCACCTGCTCGGTGGAATCTTCCATGGCGAACTGCACCCGACAGCGACTGCCATCGGCCAGGGTCACCTGCAAGCTGTTCTGCGTCGCCAGGTTCTCCAGGTAGACCAGGCCGTCCCAACCCACCACCGCCCTGGCCCCGGTCTGCTCGTGGAGCACATTGGCCCCCAACGGCAATGGTTTGTTCTGCACATCCACCAGCTCGATGCTCGCGGCAATGATCCGGTTCAACGGGAACTCCAGCAGATAACCGCTGCCCCGACGGACCGCCACGCGCTGCTCGACATTCGGACTCTGGACATTGGCCGGCAGGTTCAGCGGATCGATCTCGTATTTGCCGCGATAGTAACCACTGCTGCCGGTCACCAGCAGCTTCCCGGACTTGTCGGTCGCCCCCACCAGCTGGTTTTCGTAGCGCACCGGAACGTTCGAATAACCGTTGGTGCTGACCACCACGAATGCATCGTCGATGCGGTTGGCGGCGAACACCTGCTTGTCCATCCAGACCAGCGAACCGCTGGCGTCGGCCCAGCGGGTTTCGGCGTCGCTGCTGCCATACACGCCGGCCTGCAATTGCACCGATTGCAGGCGCCAGGTCAGGTCGGCCTGACGATAGTCCGGGCCCTGGCCGTGGGCATAACCGAGGTTGTAGCCCACCCCGCCCTGGCTTGGTACGGCACGGCTGAAGTTGACCCGCTCGCGACTCTCGCCGTTCTTGCTGCGCTCGACGCTCATGCTCAGGCTGCCGCTGAGGTCGAAGGGAATCACCACCTGGGCCTGGACCGCCCAGTGGCTGTCGCCGATTTCGCGGTTGGCCGACAGGTAGAAACTGCTGTTGCCCCACAGCGGGCGGTTCCAGGTCAGGTTGAGCAGGCGGGTGCGGCTGTCGTCGGCGGCACGGATGTCGAAATAACCGGCGCCCAGGCTGCCCCAGCTATCGAGGTTGAGGCTGGCGGTGACCTGCTCGCTACGTTTGCTCAGGCTGATATCGGGCGTGTCGATCAGCGTCAGATCGGCGTATTGATCGTGCCGCTCGATCCGTTGGTAGGACAGGCTGTAGCGCTGGCTGCTGTACTGGTAACCGAGGCTTATCTGCTGACCCTGGCGCCCGTCGTAACGGCTCTGGCTGATGGCGCTGTTGAGCACCCCCAGGTTGCCCAGGCGCAGGTTACCGCCGATCCCGCCGAGGGTCAGGTCGCTGGCCGCCTCGGCATGGCTTTCCAGGGTGAAGCTGTCGCTCAGGCCGTAACGCAGACTGCCGGAGGTCACGCCCGGGCCGTAACCAAAATCCCGCAGGGCGTAGTCGCGACGCAGGTTACCGGCGCTCACCGCAAAGTCCGACATGCCCTTTTGCAGCAGGGTGCTGGTGACATAGAACGGCACGGTGGTGGACACCTGCCGCCCCAGGGCATCGGTGGTCACCACCACCGCCTCGCCCGCACCGTTGATGAACGGAATATTGGTCAGGGTATAGGGACCCGGCTGCACATTGTTGCTGGACGACTTGAAGCCGTTGATAAACAGGTCCACCGAGGACGGCACCGCCGCCTCGCCGGCGAACTGCGGCAAGGGATAGGTCACCAGGTCCGGGCGTACGCTGAAGTCCCGCGACAGTTGCACCCCGCCCAGGCGCACCGAGTTGCTCCAGGGCAAGGCGCTGCTGACCACGTCGCCGGCCTCGTAGGTCAACAGACGCTCATCGTCGGAATAACGCCAGGTGGTGTCGTAGCGCCGATAGCCGTTGTTCAGCCCGCCGCCCGCGCTCGCGCCGATACTGCGGCGGTACTGCCCGGTGTTGGAGACGGTGCCCCAGGTGTCGAACACCCGCACTTCGTTCCAGGCGGCCAGGTAGGTGCCGGCGTCGTCGGTGTCGTTGAGGTACAGGTCATAGTTGAGCAACGCGCCGAAGCTGGTCAGCGCCTGGGTCCGCGGGTAGGCCTGGCGGTTGCCGAGGAACTGCGCCGGCAGCCAGTCCGGCGGCACGCTCAATAACAGGCGCTGGCCCTGGCTGTCGTATTCGCTGTGCAGGCCCGGTATCTGGTCGAGCGCCACTTCGGCGGCCACCGACGCCGGCAACTTCATGCCCAGCGCCTGTAGCTCGGAGGCCGGCAGAAACAAATGACCCGCCCGCTGATCGACGACGATGACCTTGCCGGTGTCCATTTGGTTGACCAGCAGCTCAAGGTACAACTGCGCATCGGCGATCGCCTCCAGGCTGGTGGGCGGTGGCGGCAGCTCACCGGCCTCCCCCCTGGGCATGAATGCCAACCAGCAGCACCCCGTCGCGATCCATGGCAGACATTGGATATAACGAGCCCACACTCAGCTCACTCCCTGTTCTTCACTGATCCGCCTTGACGCTCTGGGTCTGCGGCGCGCCGTTGACCCGCAGCAGCAACTCCTGGCCACCGGCCAGTGGCTCCGGCAGCGGCCAACGCATGGTTGCGCCCGGCAGCACATAGCCCATCAGTCCCTCGGCCAGCGGCCGGGTCTGGCCGCCCTGTTTGACCGCCACATCGGTCAACCGCGCATGCACCGCACCGCGGTTGCGAATCTCGAGGTAGGCACGCCCGCCCTGGCTCACCTTGCGCCAACTCAGGTCGGCGACCCCGGCACCTTTCGGATCCCGCGGGCGCGTCAGGTCCGGCTTGCTCCAGAGCCCCGCGCCGTAGGCGAACAACGGCACCGAGTAACGCATCTGGAACTGGATCGCCGCCGCGGTCTTGCCGTCCGACTCGGGCCCGTTCGGCGCCTTCGCCGCCGGGATCTCGTCGATGATGATGCGGTAGGCCTGCTCCTGCCCCGGCGGCACGTCCCGGGTGCGGGTCAGGCGCACCAACTGTTTCTGCCCCGGCTCGATCCGCGCCACCGGCGGGCTGCCGATCACGTCCCGCTGGTTCTGGTACTGGTCGTCGAAGCCGCTCTGGCTCCAGGCGAAGACCCGCACCTGCAGGTTGGCGGTTTCATTGCCGCGATTCTCCAGCCACAGGGCACTGGCCTGTTGATCGGCCTCCAGCACCGGATCGATCGGCCAGATCAGGACCGAACTCGCCGCCCGAACCCCGCTCGCACCCAGCAAGAGCATGGCCAGCAGTCCGTAACGCACGGCCCGTAAGCGCCGGGAGGGTGAACACATAGGCCAACTCCTTGTTGTTTCAATTAAAACGCCCCCTACCAGGACAGCTGTACCTGCAGCACATCGCTGTAGGTCCCCGCCGGCTGATTACCCGGTAAAACCACCCGGCCGTAGATCGGCAGGCTGATGTTGTTCGCATTGCTGTAGGCCACGCTGATGCTTTGGCTGATGCCCAGGCTCTGGCTCAGGCCGGCGTCGCTGAACAACTGATAAGCCACCTGGGCACTGCCGCTGTTGAGCTTCAGGTGCCGGCCGCTGCTGTTGTTCTGCCCGCCGTCGACGCTCATGTTCAAGGTCACCCCTGGCGTGCATTGCAATTGCACCCCGCTGGTCAAGGCGGTCGATACCGTACTCGTCGACAACGCCGAGTAACTGCCGTAGTTCAGGTTGCCGTAGTTGGAGCCCCCGCCCACCACCAGGCAACCGGCGACAATACTGGCGCTGACCTGGAAGCTCGCACTGGTCACCGCCGCCAGCGGCAGCGGCAGGCTGCCCGCACAGGCCAGCAGTACCAGGACGCATCCATGCCCGGCCATCGCACCTAGAAGCTCAGCTGTACGGCAATGGTGTCGGTATAGGTCCCCGCCGGCAGCCCGGGTTTGCCCACCGCCTTGCCATAAAGATTGATGGTCTGGGCCGCGCCGGTGCTGGCCGCGAGGTTGATGATTCCATTGCTCGCCAGGATGTTGTTGTAGCCGGAGTCGGTGTAGAGGTCGTAGGGCACGAAGTTGGCGACCCCGTCGTACAGCGCCCGACTGCCGCCGGGCGACTGGCCGTCATGCAGGCCGCCCTGGATGGTCACCGTGGGCGTGGTCCCGGACGAGCACTGGATCGACACCGCACCACCACCGGCGGCCACCAGTTGCGTGCCGGTCTGGGTGAACAGGCTGGTGGTGGTGCCGAAATTCAAGGTACCGAAGTTCAGGTTGGTGGAACCGGCACCGCCGTTGACTAGGCAACTGCTGGTCAGGATCAGGGTCGAGGCGATCTGCCCGGTGACCGTGGTGGCGGCGTTGGCGCTGGTCATCAGCGTCAGGCCGAGCAATGACAAACCGAGTCGCGATACAAGCTGCATAATGCTTTCCTCTGTTGAGTTACCAGTCCAACGTGACCGTCAGGATGTCGCTGTAGGTACCTGCCGGAAGTGCGTTGGTATTCGCGACCACGGCGCCATAGACCGGAATCGGTACCTGGGTGCCGTTGCCCACCGCGAAATTGCGTTGCTGACCGATGCTGTAGGTGTCGGTGCCGCCGGCATCGATGAACAGTCGGTAGGGAATGCTTTGCCGGCCATTGCTCAGGTAACGGGAGACGCCGTCGCCGTTGCTGCCTCCGTCAATGGTCACGGTGAAGCCGGTGACCTGGGAATTGCAGGTCACCTGGAGATTGCTGCTGTTGCCTTGCAGGTTGGCATTGAGGGGGCGGGTCCAGGTCGGGCCCTGGCTGCCGAAGTCCAAGCGGGCCGCCATGCTCGCGCCAATCGGGGTGGTGGTGCTCACCTCACAGGCAGAAGAAATCACCAGCCGGGCCTGGATTTGCCCGGTGATCGCCGCGTGGGCACTGTCGGCCAGAAAGAACAAGGTGCCGACAGTAATCAATGCGTGGTTGCCAGACTTCATATGCCGATCCTAATTCCATCAGGATTGAACCTACTGGCCACCCACCCTGGGCGGCATTCCCTTTCCTGCCGGATCCACCGACAGGTCCTGCATGAACGGTGCTACCAGGTGACGGTCACCTTCACCACATCGGTATAACGGCTGACGCGCGGTATCTGGGCCAATGGCTCGATTCGGGCATACAGCGGCAATTCAACGGAGCCGCTCTCGGGCACGGTGCCACTGAGCGGCTGATTGACCGGCAGCGCAAAGCGGCGCGCCGGGTCACGGTAGAGTCGATAAGGAATGGTGCTGCCGGGATCACTGCCGGCCAGATAACGGACATCGCCGACACCGCCATGCTGGCCGCCGTCGATGCGGACTTGATAAGGAGTGTCGGGATTGCATTCCAGGCGCGGCAGGCGATGCTCGGACAGCGCGGCCCCCAGCGCCCCCGACGGACTGTCGAGACGGGCGATATCACCAAAATCCAGCACGCCAAGTTGCTCGACACCCGCATCACGGGTTACGCCTACCAGCTGGCAGCCGCGCTGCACATTGACTCGCACCTCCACCTGGAGTTGCGCGGCCAGTACTGGCACGCAGCACAGCGTGCTCAAAACTGCCAAAACAACAGATCCATTCACGGCCTCAATCCTTTTGAGGGATGGCTTGCTAAAGTCAGGTTAGCAGTGAAGGAAAATGCGTCCAGCAATGTAAGATATTTAGTAACAATTCGTAGGTGTTTTCTCAGTAAATGATGGCAAATTTACCCATGTTTCCACTGGCTAATCCTTTATAAACCGCATGATCCTGCTTCCGTGAACCCTTCAGGAACCCACGTCCGGCAGCACACCGTTGGTGTCGGCCAGCCGCATCGTTATTACGCGGTTACCAGTCCAGCGTAACGGTCAGGGTATCGCTGTAAGTACCGGATGGCAGGGCTCCCTGGTTGGCCAAGACGGCACCATAGACGGGAATGGGGATCTGCGTGCCGCTGCCCGCGGCAAAGGTATGTTGCTGGCCGATACGGTAGTTGTCGGTGCCGGCGGCGTCGACGCTGAGTCGGTAAGGAACGCTCCGGCTGCCGTTGCTCAGGTAACGGGAAGTGCCGTCGCCATGGGTCCCCCCATTGATGCTCACGGTGAAACTGGTGGGACTGCTGGACGAGCCACCGCAGGCCACCGCCAGGTTGCCATTGTTGCTGTGCAGTTGGGCATTCAACGGCGCGTTCCAGGTCGGGCCCTGGCTACCGAAATCCAGCAAGCCCGATTCATTGCCCAGCGCCCCGGCGCCCGCGCTGCCACTGGTCACCTGGCAGCCGGCACTGATAATCAATTGGGCCTGGATCTGCCCACTGACCGCCGCCTGCGCACTGTTGATCAGCAGGCAGACGAGGCCGAAAACCGTCCCTGGGCGTTTGAGGTGTTTCATCGGTCGATACCACTGGATTCAGGACGATGTGCAAACGGGGACCTGCTGTTCGCCTGCGCCGGACGGCAGGTCTGCTGGGCCCGGAACAAGGGACAATGCCAAAATCATGGAGCTTTCCAAGGCTTCATTCCTTTTGGATAGAGGTTGCCTTGATTGAAGCGTCACGGTAAAACTTGAAAGTGGTTAAAGATTAATCGATATGGCGATATGCCTTCACGCCTTTTCTGATGTATCTGACGAATGAACTCGATCTGGACTTTCATGCAAGGGGATCTTCTCCGTTGGCCGCTCTGCCCCCCCATCGCCCTGGCGTGAAATCCCGCTGGCCAGCCTTGCGCCGCTTTTTCGGCAAGGCTTTCGCCGGCAGGGGCAGCCTCGCGCCGCCGTCCCACGACGTACACGAGTATTTCCGACGCAAAGCCAATCATCAGGGCTACACCTTGAGCCTGAGCCAGCAGCGGGTCATCGAACGCATGGCGCAGCAGGCCAGCGCGCTGCTGTACAGCGCACCCCAGGGCCGCCAGCGCAGCCTGTACCTGCACGGCGCGGTCGGACGCGGCAAAAGCTGGTTGCTGGACGGCTTTTTCCAGGCCGTGCCGATTGCCGAGAAGCAGCGGGTGCACTTCCACGACTTCTTTACCCACCTGCACCAGGGCATGTTCCGTCACCGGGAAACCCCGGATGCCCTGGGCCGGACCCTGGACGAGCTGCTCAAGGACTGTCGGCTGCTGTGCTTCGACGAGTTCCATGTCCATGACATCGGCGATGCCATGCTCATCAATCGGCTGTTCAAGGCCCTGTTCCAACGTGGCGTGCTGCTGTTGGTGACCTCCAACTACCCGCCCGAAGGCCTGTTGCCCAACCCGCTCTATCACGCCCGCTTCAAGCCGGTGATCGACCTGATCAAGGCCCGCATGGAAGTCATGGAAGTCGGCGGTCCGCATGACTACCGCAGCCAACCGCGCAGCCATGACCAACAGCAATTCACCCTGGGCCAGTACGTCTGGCCGGGCAGCCCGACACAACGCCAGGCCCTGCAATTACCGCAACGCCAGGCCCCTGCCTTTGCCCTGCAGGTCGGCGCCCGGCAACTGAACGTGCGCCTGTGTGCCGAGCGCACCGTGCGCTTCGAGTTCACCGACCTGTGCGACCAGCCCACCGCCGTGATGGACTACCTGGAACTGTGTCGACGCTTCGACACCTGGATCGTCGATGAACTGCCCAACCTGGAAGACTGCTCGATCGCGGCCCAGCAGCGTTTTATCAACCTGATCGACGTGCTGTACGACCAGGACAAGCGTCTGTTATTGATCGGCGAACGGCCGCTGCGCGACAGCCTGGGCGGCAACGCCATCGACCTGGCACGGACCCGCAGCCGGCTGGGGCAGTTGATGGAAGTGGGGCCTGGGGCCATCAGCCAGGGCTGACACCCACTCATCACAGCGCCGTTGCTGAACAACATTGCTATCATGGCGATCTTTTTTCGATGATCGCGACGAGTACTCACGCCCGCTTATGGATACCCTTGCCCAATTGCGCGCCGGTCAGCTGACCGGTATCAAGCGACTCGACCTGTCCTGCGGGCTGACCGAGTTCCCCCGGGAAATTTTCCAGCTGGCCGACTCCCTGGAAATCCTCAATCTGAGCGGCAATGCCCTGAGCAGCCTGCCAGACGACCTGCACCGGCTGCCGCACCTGCGCATCCTGTTCTGCTCGGACAACCAGTTCACCGAGTTGCCGGTGTGCCTGGGCCAGTGCGCCAAACTGAGCATGGTCGCCTTCAAGGCCAACCGCATCGAACAGGTGCCGGCCGCCGCCCTGCCGCCCCTGCTGCGCTGGCTGATCCTGACCGACAACCGCATCACCGAACTGCCGGAAGAACTCGGCCGCCGGCCCCTGCTGCAGAAGCTCATGCTGGCGGGCAATCGCCTGCGCGCCCTGCCCGCCAGCCTGGCGGACTGTCACCGGCTGGAGTTGATCCGCATCGCCGCCAACCAGCTGGACGAGTTGCCCGAGTGGCTGCTGACCCTGCCGGGCCTGGCCTGGATCGCCTATGCCGGTAACCCGAAGCTCGATCACACCGGTGAAGTGCTGGTCGGCGACACCACCCCGAGCATCGACTGGAGCCAGCTGCAACTGGCGCAACGCCTGGGCGAAGGCGCCTCTGGGGTGATCAGCCAGGCCCGCTGGAGCCGTCCAGAGGCGTCGGCGTTGCCAGTGGCGGTCAAGCTGTACAAGGGCAGCATGACCAGCGACGGTTCGCCCCTGAATGAAATGAATGCCTGCATCGCGGCGGGCCTGCATCCAAACCTGATCAAGGTCGAAGGGCGCATCGCCGGCCATCCCGATGCTCAGGCCGGCCTGGTGATGGAGCTGATCGATCCGCAATTCGCCAATCTTGCGGCGCTGCCGAGCCTCGACTCATGCAGCCGTGATGTGTATCAGGACGATACCCGTTTCAGTGCCGAGCAGGCCCTGCGCATGGCGCGCGGGATTGCCTCGGTGGGCGCCCATCTGCATCGCCTGGGGCTCTGCCATGGCGACCTGTACGCACACAATATTCTCTATAACGAGGCCGGGGATTGCCTGCTCGGGGATTTTGGCGCCGCATCCTTCCATGCACCGACCGACAGCCTGGAAACCCGCGCGCTGCAACGGATCGAGGTGCGTGCGTTCGGGATTCTGCTCGGCGAGTTGCTGGAGCGGATCGACGGGGAGATGGAGGCGCGCATGCTTGAATCGCTCAAGGACCTGCAGTTGCGCTGCGTCCAGCCGGATGTGCTGGCGCGGCCGGGGTTCGAGGCGATCTGCGCAACCCTGGCATAACGGCCGGGCATCAGCCCCCCTTGTGGCAAGGGGGGCTTGGCGGATCAGCCCGCCAGGCCGACAAACATGTCTTGCACGTCGTCGTGGTTGTCCAGGCCTTCGAGGAAGGCTTCGACTTCGGCCATCTGCTCGTCGCTCAGGCCGCTGACCGGGTTCTTCGCCTGGTAACCCAGCTTGGCCGACAACACGGTGAAACCTTGCTCCGGCAGGGCTTTCTGCACCGCATCGAGATCGGTCGGCTCGGTCAGGAACAGGGTCGCGCCCTCTTCGCCCGGCTCGAAATCCTGGGCGCCGGCTTCGATCGCCGCCATTTCCGGGTCGGCATCCGGGCTGTCCGGAGACGCCTCGATCAGGCCGACATGGTTGAAGTCCCAGGACACCGAACCCGAAGCACCCAACTGGCCCTTGCGGAACGCCACGCGAATTTCCGCCACGGTACGGTTGATATTGTCGGTGACGCATTCAACGATCAGCGGCACCTGGTGCGGGGCGAAGCCTTCGTAGGTCACGCGGTGATACTGAACGGTTTCGCCCAGTTGGCCCGAGCCTTTCTTGATGGCGCGCTCCAGGGTCTCGCGGGGCATCGAGGCCTTTTTCGCCTGTTCGACCACCAGCCGCAGGTGGGCGTTGGTGGAGACATCCGCACCGTTGCGCGCGGCGATGGTGATTTCCTTGACCAGCTTGCCAAAAATCTTGCCCTTGGCGTTGGCCGCCGCTTCTTTGTGTTTAACCTTCCACTGTGCGCCCATTACTCACTCTCTCGATCAGAGGCGTCGTGACATTTATTGGCCGACGCTTTGCCGCCCAGTTTATACGGCCAGTCCCCGCCAATCGACCAAAACCTGACGAAGATTACGACTCTACCTTGATGTTCGTAGGCAATTTCCCAAACATCGTTTTGCTGTGTCCAGGCGCCCACGGCTTTTCGTACCCTCTGCCGCAAATCCGTGGAGAAGAGACGAAATGCCTCAGGACAAGGAACGACAGATCTCACTGACCATCGGCCTGCTCCCTGACCCCTTGCCGGTCATCCGCTTCAAGGGCCGCGAGGCCTTGAACGAACCCTTTCGCTTCGAAATGGAATTGCTGGGCGACACCGCCCTGGACCTGGAGCCCCTGCTGCATCGCCCGGCCCTGCTGAGTCTGGGCCACGGGCAGGCCAGCTGGCATGGGATCATTGAGGAAATCAGCAGCCGCTACCTGGAGCCACGGCTCTGTCATTACCAGGTGGTGTTGGTGCCGCGCCTGCAAGCCCTGGCACGTTGCCCACGACGTCGGACCTTCTGCGACCTGAGCGTACCGGCGATTCTCCTGCGGCTGCTTGAAGCCCACGACCTGGAGGCCGCCGATTACCGCTTCGAACTCGAGCGTGGCCTGTATCCGCGCCGGGCCCTGTGCCTGCAACAGGATGAAAACGATCTGCAGTTGCTGAACCGGCTCTGCGAGGAAGAAGGCATCCACTATCACTTCGAACAGGCACCGCACCAACATGTCCTGGTGTTCGCCGAAGATCCGCAAAGTTTTCCCGAGCGGGCCGGTGTAGTGCCTTGTCACGACAGTGCTGCGGGACGGGAACAGCCCTTTATCAGCCAACTCTACGAGCGCCACCAGATGCTTGCCAGCCATGACAGCCGACTGCCCGGGCATGCTCGCGCCTGGCCGCCGGAAGCGCCCGACGACAGCGCCGCCAATCAGGCCAACGCCTATGGCCTGCACACCGCCCCCCCCACACCCCGCCAGCGCCACGAACAGCAACGCAGCCAGCGTAGCCTCGAGCGGCTGCGCTGCGAACAACGCCAGATCCAGGGCTACAGCAACCTGGACAGCCTGCGCAGCGGCGAAGTCCGGCGGATCGGCGGCCATCCACGACAGGCACTCAACGATCAATGGCTGATCACCGAGGTGCAACATCTGGGCGAACAGTGCCTGGATCGATATCCCGTTGACGCCTTCAGTATCGAGGCGGACGAGGGCCTGCATGACGAGTGTTTCAGCGACGGCTACAGCAATCACTTCAGGGCCATCCCCTGGGCCACGCCGTTTCGCCCCTCCCTACGGGAAAAACGCCCGGCGGCGCAGGGCTATCAGATCGGCACGCTACTGGGTACGCATGCCGGCACCGCCCGGCCGGATGCCCAGGGACGCCTGCGGGTACAGTTGCCGAACAGCGTCCAGCCCGTGGACGGCGCACCGGGCTGCTGGGCCTCCCCCGGCGTCGCGCAAAGCCAGCCCCCCCGGGTTGGCAGCCAGGTATTGATCGACTTTGTCGAGAATGAGCCGGACCAACCGGTGATCTGTGGTTTCCTCACCGATCGGGACCTGTATGCCGCCTTCGACCCGCCGCCCCTGGCCGATAGCGCGCCGTGGGAGGGACAGGAGAGCGGCGGCGCAGCGGACGATGACCCCGGGGAGTTCTATCTGTATGAGCAACCCTATGACCCGCCGACAGCCGCCGCCCATTGCCTGGGCGAAAACATCTGGTACGTCGTGCGAATGCCCCGGCCCGGACTCCAGGAACTGGCACGCCTGAGTCGCGATGACATCCTTCTGGAAGGCCGCAGTGACAGCCGTGGCGCCGCCCTGCTGAGCCCCGCCGGCAGACGGCGACTGGCCCTGGAGTTGGCGGCCACGCCGGAACAGCTGTGGTTGCTCTATCCCGGACAATGCGTGGCCGTGCACGCCTACATCCAGCAGCACTGGAGCCAACGCCAGTGCCAGGCCTTTCTTCAGGACGGGCTGAATGCCCCCAGCGTTTGCGGCACCAGCCCAAGAAATGCCTGAATCAACCGCAGTTCCTTGCGGCGCTCCAGGCAACCGATCTGGTGCCGGTTGCCCAGGCCCTCACCGCTGATCGGCAGCGCCCGTACCCGGGGGTCGGGGCTGACTTCCAGCGACGAGACGATACCCACCCCCAGCTCCGCGGCCACCGCCTCGGTCACTGCCTCGCGGCTGTCCAGTTCCAGCAGCACCCGCGGACTCACGGCAGCCTGGGCACAGGCCTGATCGAAGGTACGCCGGGTGATCGAACTCGGCTCGCGCAACACCATGATCACCTGGTCCAGTTGCGCCAGGGCAATGCCCTGTGGTTCGGTCAGCCACGGATGCCCCTGGGGCACCAGCGCACAGATCCGCGACTCGCTCAGGGGTTGCAGATACAGGCCCTTGCGCGGCTCGACCTCGGTCAGCACCGCCACATCGGCATGCTCGGACAACAGCGCCGCCAGGGTTTCCTGGGCATTGCCGAGCCTCAGGTTGACAGTGACCCCCGGATACCGCGCCCGCAGCCGGGCGAGCATCGGCATGACCATATGCGGCCCGTCCGCGGCAATCTCCAGGCGCCCGGTCAGCAGTTGTCGATTGGCTTCGAGCATCGCCTGGGCTTCCTCCACCAGACCGAACATGGCCCGGGTAATCGCCGCCAGCCGTGTACCTTCGGCGGTCAGTTCCACCCGCCGCGCCGTGCGCCTGAGCAAGGTGATCTGGTAGTGCTCTTCCAGGGCCTTGATATGCCCGGTCACGGCCGGCTGGCTGATGAACAGCCGGGCCGCGGCCCGGGTAAAACTGCCCTCGCGGGCCACGGCATCGAATGCGCGCAGTTGGAACAGGTTCATAGCTATCGGCCTCACTGATAGCTCGCATAACAACAAACAATTTGATTGATAACAAGCCAAACTGCAATTTATGCCCTGTATCCCGTCAACGATCCCCGCCGCGAGAAACCCGCATGCGTACTGCCGCTCCCATCCTGCTCACCCCGGGTCCACTGACCACATCGGCCCGCACTCGCCAGGCAATGAGCCAGGACTGGGGCTCCTGGGATGAAGGCTTCAATCAGCTAACCGCGAGCCTGTGCGAGCAACTGCTGGCAATCGTCAGCGGTGCCGACAGCCATCACTGCGTGCCCTTGCAAGGCAGCGGCACCTTTGCCGTGGAGGCGGCCATCGGCACCCTGGTGCCACGGGACGGTAAAGTGCTGGTGCTGATCAACGGCGCCTATGGCCAGCGCCTGGCGAAGATCTGCGCAGTGCTGGGCCGTTCGTTCAGCACCTTCGAAACCGCCGAGGACCAGCCGACCACCGCCGTTGATGTCGAGCGCTTGCTACTCGCCGACCCGACCGTCAGCCATGTCGCGCTGATCCATTGCGAAACCAGCACCGGCATCCTCAATCCGCTGGCGGAGATCGCCGAGGTGGTCGCGCGTCACGGTAAACGCCTGATCATCGATGCCATGAGCTCGTTCGGCGCCCTGCCTATCGACGCCCGCCTGGTGCCGTTCGATGCGCTGGTCGCCGCTTCCGGCAAATGCCTGGAAGGCGTGCCCGGAATGGGTTTTGTGTTTGCCCGCAAGGAAGCGCTGGCCGCGGCCGCCGGCAACTCCCATTCGCTGGCGATGGATCTGCAGGATCAGCACGCCTATATGGCCAAGACCGGCCAATGGCGCTTCACCCCGCCGACCCATGTGGTCGCGGCGCTGCACGAGGCGCTGTTGCAATACCACGAGGAAGGTGGCCTGCCCGCCCGGCTCGGGCGTTATGCCGACAACTGCCAGGTGCTGCTGGAGGAAATGGCCACACTCGGCTTGCGCAGTTTCCTGCCGGCGGCGATCCAGGCACCGATCATCGTGACCTTTCATGCACCAAAAGATCCGCGTTACCAGTTCAAGGCGTTCTACGAACGGGTCAAGGCCAAGGGTTTCATTCTGTATCCGGGCAAGCTGACCCGGGTCGAGACGTTTCGCGTGGGCTGCATCGGCCAGGTCGGGCGCGGCGATATGCAGGCGGCGGTTGCCGCTATCGCAGAAGTACTGCGGGAAATGGAAGTGCTGGACATCTAGACACGCAACAACGCGCCGCTCTTTTCTACCTCATCGTATTCAAGGCTGACTGACATGAACTACCGCAACCCCACCCAACTGCAAGCCGCCATCCTCGACTGGGCCGGCACCGTCGTCGATTTTGGTTCGTTCGCCCCGACCCAGATCTTTGTCGAGGCCTTCGCCGAGTTCGACGTGGAAGTCTCCATCGAAGAAGCCCGCGGCCCCATGGGCATGGGCAAGTGGGACCATATCCGCACGCTGTGCGACCAGCCGGCGATCACCGAACGCTACCGCAAGGCGTTCGGCCGCGCGCCGAGCGATGACGATGTCACCGCTATCTACGAGCGCTTCATGCCCCTGCAGATCGAGAAGATCGCCGAACATTCGGCGCTGATCCCCGGCGCGCTGGAGACCATCGCCGCCCTGCGCCAGCAGGGCCTGAAGATCGGTTCGTGCTCGGGTTACCCGGCCCGGGTCATGGAAAAGGTCGTGGCCCTGGCCGCCAGTAACGGTTATGTCGCCGACCATGTCGTGGCCACCGACGAAGTGCCGAACGGTCGCCCCTGGCCGGCCCAGGCCCTGGCCAATGTGATCGCCCTGGGCATCGACGATGTCGCCGCCTGCGTCAAGGTCGACGACACCGTGCCCGGGATACTCGAAGGCCGCCGAGCCGGCATGTGGACCGTCGCGCTGGTGTGCTCGGGCAATGCGCTGGGGTTGACCTACGAGCAGTTCCGTGACCTCGATCGGGCGACCCTGGACGCCGAGCGCCAGCGTATCCATGAACTGTTCGCCGGCTCCCGGCCGCATTACCTGATCGACACCCTAAACGACCTGCCGCAGGTGATCGCCGATATCAACAAGCGCCTGGCCAAAGGGGAAATGCCGCAGGGCAATTGATGCAGGGTTTCAGAGCTTGATGATATTGCCCTGGGTCGGCGGCACCTGCCCGTGATAGAGCCGTGAAACCAACTGCCGGGCGGCCTCGTAGCCTTGATCGACGACCACCTCCAGCAATGGCGTCGGCCCTTCGCTCACCGTCCGGTAGAAACGTTGCAGGCCCTCGCCGATATAGCGGCTGACCCGTTCCGGCCCCCATTCGGCATTGCGCTTGCGGATCTGGATCGGGGCAAAAAAGAATACCGGCTGCGGTCCCTCGATCGCCGTGAGTTGCGCCTCGCCTGTGGTTTGCGCGGAGCCGGCGAAACAGCTGTAGACCAAACGCCGGCCAAGGCGCTGATGCACCCGATCGCGCAACGCCAGATCACCGGAAAAATCCACATACAGCGTCGGCTGGTCGGTTTCCAGCCGGTCCAGTTCATCGTAGGCCAAGGTCTGCTCATAACAGCCCAGTTCGGCAACAAACGCCCGATTGGCCGAAGACGTCAACGCGACACGGGTAAGCTCCGGCCGCCCCTCCAGGCACACCGCCGTACCAAAGGCGGTCTTGCTCGACGCACTGGAAAATACCAGACGCGTGGCGCCGAAGAACTGGTTGTCCTGGAGGAAGTCGGCGAGCATCGCCGACGTCAGGAACAACGGCTTGAGCAGGATCTGCAGGTCCTCGGTACCCGGGCTGTAGTAAGGGTCCCAACTGCAACGGGTGTACTGGTTGTAGGCCGAGGTCAGGTCCTTGCGGTGCTCGGCGGCGTCATAAAACCCCCGCTCGGTCACCCGTTCCGGTTTCATCCACAAATGGCTGGCTATCGGAAAGTAACCGTAGAAGCGTTCCCCCACCGCCACCCCGTCGACATTCGACACCAGCACATCGGCAAAACCCCAGACCGGTATATGCCCCCACTCCGCCTCTGCGGTAGGAAAAAAGCCCCAGTAATTCATCGAGTCGCCATAGGCGGCGTAGGTAATATTGTTGGTGGTCAGGGAGCAGCGTTCGACCTTGAGGATCGCCTCGCCGGGACCCGCCACCAGGGCACGTTCCTGCGTTTCGATCCGGCTCTGGCCGAGGTCGTTCTTGCGGGTGATCAGTCGTGTTACCGTGCTGGCACTTGGCATAATCAGACTCCTCTCTGCAACGATTGCGGGTGGAACCAGCTTAATGGCAGACCATGAAGAACGGGTTCGGAAACGCCGGCAAGCCGGCCGCAAGCAGCCTCAAACCCCGCGCCAAGCCGCTCAAGCGGCCCAGCCAGGCCCGGGCGATATTCACCGTCGAGGCCATTTACGAGGCCTTTGTTCGGATTTGGCAACGCAGCGGCTGGCCGGCCCTGACCACCCGCGCGGTGGCCCTGGAAGCCGGGGTGGCCATCGGTACGCTGTACGATTATTTCCCGAGCAAGGCCGCGCTGCTGTCCGGTTATGTGCGTCATAGCGTCGAGCGCTTGCTGCGCCAACTCGATGACCAGGTGATCCATGCCGAGGGCCTGGATTGGCCGGCGCGCCTCGAACGACTGGTGCGGCTCAGCGGTCATCCGGCAGGCCCGGACCAGCCGTTGTTCGACTATTCGCTGCTGATGCTCGAACACCAGATCGCCGAGCCCAAGCACCACCAGCGGGTATTCCAGGAACTGTCGCAGAAATGGCGGGAGGCCTTCGATGCCTGCACCGACCTGGCCTGTCGACCGCTGCCGGAAGTGATCGATGCCTGGCTGGTGCTGGTCTGGGGTGGGCGGCGTTACTGCATCACCGCGCAACTGTCCGCGACACAGGTGGAGGCTTGGTTGCGAGAAACCCAGGAACTGATCCATCAGCGCCTGGAAAATCTTCTCTAGACCTTCCTGTTGCGCTCAACCCAGTGCCCATAGGCATTGATAAAGCTTTGCAGGAAAGGTTTGACCGACTCCGACAGATGGCCCGCCTCGTCGAACGCACTGCCCGCGCCGCCCAGATAGGCTTCCGGCTGTTGCATGCACGGCACATCAAGGAACACCAGGGATTGGCGCAGATGATGATTGGCGCCAAAGCCACCAACCGCTCCCGGCGAGGCGCTGATCACCGCCCCCGGTTTGCCGCTCCAGACACTTTTGCCATAGGGCCGCGAGCCGACATCGATGGCGTTTTTCAGGACTCCAGGCACCGAACGGTTGTATTCGGGGGTGACAAACAGCACCGCATCGGTGGCCCGGACCTGTTCGCGAAAAACCTTGTAGGCCGCCGGCGGTGCGTCGGTATCGATATCCTCGCTGTAAAGTGGCAGATCGCCAATCTCGACAATCGTCAGCTTCAGGTTCGCCGGTGCCAGCCCGGCCAGGGCCAGCGCCACCTTGCGATTGATGGATTGTTTTCTCAAGCTGCCAACCAGGACAGCGACCGTGTAGACGTTGCTCATAAGAACTCCCGACTATCTGGGCGAAGGAACAGTAGTTATAGATGATCGGCCACTATTGTCCCGGCGATTTTCTTCCGTCAGTCCACTGCTTTCCCCATCGATGCCCCGGAGCCTGTAGAGTAGAGCGACTATTTTTTCCACCATGCAAAACTTCCCCCGCCAAACCACGGTCTACTGAGCCGCAAATCGGGTGTTCATTTCCAGAGGTTCTAAACAGATGGCCGCAGTACTCGTCGGACAATTTCATGCCAGGGATGCGGAAGGTCGCGTCTATTCCGTGCATGAATTCCAGGAATCCACGCCTTCAGCCGAAGGCCTGGCCGGCACGGAGCCTGTCACCACCTACAAACTGGCCATTGGCGATCGCGTTAACAAAATCGACCACAATTCATTCCAGCTGGTTCAATCCGGGGTCACGCTCACCCGCGAACCCGAGACCTCGGCCGCTTCCTGACCTGGGACAACAGGCGCAACAGCCACCTGAAGTCATGTGCGCAGACTTGAGTTAGGATCAGTCCACTGACCCCCTCCCGGCTGGACACGGACTTCAAGCATGCGTTTACGCCATATCGAAGTAATCCAGGCCCTTCTGCAGACCGGCAACCTCGGCACCGCCGCCGAGTTGCTGCAGCTGCCAGCGGCCACCGTCAGCGCTACTCTGCAGGACGCCGAGCAGCAGCTGGGCTTCCTGCTGTTCGCCAGCGTTCGCGGGCGGATGCAGGCGACCCGGGAAACCCGCGAGCTGCAACCCCTGCTCCATCGCCTGTACGCGGAAGTGGAACCGCTGCGGCGACTGGCCGGCAGCCTGCGTCAACATCAGGACCCCGCCTTGCGGGTGGTCTGCACACCGACCCTGGCCCAGCAACTGCTGCCCCAGAGCCTGGCGGCCTTGCGCCGACGCTTTCGCGAAACCCACTGCACCCTCGCCAGCCAGCACACCCGCGAGATCGTCCGCGGCCTGTTGCTCAGGGAGGTCGAACTGGGCCTGAGCCTGCACAACCCCGATCATCCACAGATCCATGCCCAGTCCCTGGCCGAGGGCAAGCTGCAATTGCTCGCGCCCCACGGCTGGCTGCAACCCAAGCAGAAGTACATCGCCCTGCCGGAGTTGGCCGGGCAATCGATGGTCGGCCTGGAGGAGCAGGATACCCTCAGCCTGATGCTCGACAGCAAGCTGCAAGCCCTGCGGCCGGCGCCCCAGGTACAGACGCGGGTGCAGACCTACCAGATGATGCGCAGCATGGTCGAAGCCGGTGAAGGGCTGGCGATTGTCGACCCGTTCACGGCGGTCGGGGCCAAGGCGGGCGGACTGGATGTCTGCCCGGTGTCACCGGCCATCGGCGTCACCCTGTACGCCCTGACCCTCAAGGAGCGCGAACCGAGCGCCGCCTTGAAGGCCCTGCTGGAAATCGTCGGCGAGAAAGCCACCGCGATGCTGCTCTGAGCCGCCCGTCCGTCAGGGCTGCCCGGCAAACAACAGATACCAGAAGACCGCCACCTCCGCGGTCTGCGCATCGATCCCGCGATAACGCAGATGATCGATCCCGCCCAGCACATAACCGCAACGTTCGTACAGGCGGCAGGCGCCCAGGTTGTTGTTCTGGGTTTCCAGCATGATCCCCGGCAGGTTCTTCTTGTGGCTCCAGAAGCGCACCACATCCAGCAGCGCCCGGGCCACCCCGTGGCGCCGCGCCGAGGCGTCGACCGCCAGCTCGTCGACATGGGCAAAACCGTTCCAGTTGGTACTGACCACTACATGGCCGACCGCGCGGCCGTCCAGGTAGGCCATGAAGATTTCGCTGTCCACCGCCGCGCGATAGCTGGCGAACTCCTCGGGGTCGATGCCATAACACTTGCGATAGGGCGCCACCGGCACCAGTGGCCATTGGTCGACCCGCTTGCCGATTTCGGCCAAGCCATGGGCCTTGACCTGAAAGCTGAAATCGCTGCCCCAGATGTACTCGGAGAAACCAGCGTCAGCCACACGGACCGATACCTCGGGATACTTCGGGTTCGTGACTAAATGCATTGGGCCAATCATCCTCAAGCCTTGATGTCACGGTGCACGATCGGGAGGAGAAACGTCGGGGTCCTGTCCCTGGGACATCCAGTCCGCGGACAGTGGACCTCGCTGCACCGACCCCTTCAGCTTAGAAGGTCAATCGCCGGTGCACAAAAGATCATCCGCGAGCCGCTCAGTGGCGTTGCGCATCGGCCTCGGCCAGTTGGGTCCAGAGCGCCGGGGCGCCGGCGGACTTGGCTATCGCTTCGAGACGAACGAGGTGTTCGGCCAGGTCGCTTTCGCTGGCACGAATGATCCGCGCGGGCTGGCGATCGGCCGGCAGGCGGCGGATTTCGCTGGCCTGGTTGCCCGAGCCTTCACCGGAACCGTTACCGTCGGTGGCGTTGCCGGCCAGGGACAGGCTGGTCTGACCGCCGGTCATGGTCAGGTAGACGTCGGCGAGAATCTCCGAGTCGAGCAAGGCGCCGTGCAGTTCGCGGCCGGAGTTGTCGACACCGTAGCGCTTGCACAGGGCATCGAGGCTGTTGCGCTGCCCCGGGTGCCGTTCCCGGGCCATCATCAGGGTGTCGAGGATGCTGCAGTGGCGGGTGATGTCCGCGCGGTCCTGCTGGCCGATCAAGGCGAATTCGTTGTTGATGAAACCCACGTCGAACGCCGCGTTGTGGATGATCAGCTGGGCGCCCTGGATGAATTCGAAGAACTCGTCGGCCACCTCGGCGAAACGCGGCTTGCCCACCAGGAATTCGTTGGTAATACCGTGGACGCCGATGGCGCCTTCATCACTTTCGCGGTCCGGTTGCAGGTAAACGTGAAAATGCCGGCCGGTGAGGCGGCGGCCCATCAATTCGACGCAACCGATCTCGATGACCCGATGGCCGTCGGTGACCGGCATACCGGTGGTTTCGGTATCGAGTACCACGCTACGCATGTTTGATCCCCCGTATCTCATCCACGCCACGGTTGGCCAACTGGTCGGCACGCTCGTTGCCGTGATGGCCGATATGCCCGCGGACCCACTTCCATTTCACCGTGTGCCGACTGACCTGCTCGTCGAGCAGTTGCCACAGATCGGCGTTTTTCACCGGTTCCTTGGCCGCGGTCTTCCAACCGCGTTTCTTCCAGTTGACCATCCACTCGGTGATGCCCTTCATCACGTACTGCGAGTCGGTCACCAGCAACACGTCGCAGGGCCGCTTGAGTTCTTCGAGGCCACGAATCGCCCCCATCAACTCCATACGGTTGTTGGTGGTGTTGGCTTCGCCGCCCCAGAGTTCTTTCTCGATGCCCTTGCAGACCAGCAAGGCGCCCCAGCCGCCCGGGCCGGGATTGCCCTTGCAGGCACCGTCGGTGAAGAGTTCAACAGTATCGCTCATTACAACCTTTCCATCGAAAATGACCCCGTGGCGCGCCGGTAACTGACCGACGCATCCCGGGCCGAGCACGCTCGACCCTCAAGGAAAAAAATGCTTACTCGTCGCTTTGTCGCCGGTTGACCTTGGCCATCGGCAGCGGTACCAGCTTGCCGACCGGTTCGCGGCGGACCTGGCGCACGGGCCGCAGGCCGACCACGATCTTGCGCGCGACCAACAGATAGAAGCCGCCACCCGACAGCTGCCAGCCGCCGGCGATCCGCTCCCAGCCCGCCAGCCGCGCTTGCCAGGCGGCCGACGCCAGCGGCGGACGATAGCATCCGAAGCGGCGTTTCTCCAGCGCGAAGCCCAGCAGGTTGAGCCAGTCGGCCACCCGCGAGGGTGAAATGCAACGGGCCTGGCGCAACGCGTCATGGGCGAAAACATGGCGCAGCCCCCAGGCACTCCAGGGGTTGATGCCGAGGATCAGCAGGTGCCCACCGGGACGCACGGCAGCGGCGGCCTCGCGCAACAGGCCATGGGGCGACAGGCAGAAATCCAGGCCATGCTGCAGCACCACCACATCGGCGGCATGTTCGCTCAGCGGCCAGGCCTGCTCTTCGCAGACGATCTCCACCCCCGGCAGCGGTGCGCCGAGGCGCACATTGCGGCGTACCTGGTCAGCCTGCGGCGGGGTCTCGGCCGAGGGGCCGTAATGCACCAGGTAGCCGCCGAAATACCGCCCCAGCTCGTCCTCGAGCATACGCCGCTCCTCGTCGAGCAGCAGTTGCCCGAGGGGACCGGACAGCCAGTCGCGGGCCGCGCTGATCAGTGCCAACCAGTCAGGATCAGCCTGAGCGAACGCTTTATCGGTCATTGCCTTCTCCAACTCGCCACAAGTGCTTTACAAGCACTAAGATGCGCCATTGTTTTGCGCTTGGGAATTGCACCATGATACAGATCGACGCGCTGCCCGCCTTCACCGACAACTACATCTGGTTGTTACAGGATACCGTCCGCCGCCGCTGCGCCGTGGTCGACCCGGGCGATGCCGGGCCGGTGCTGGCCTGGCTGGAACAGCATCCGGGCTGGCAACTCGAGGACATCCTGGTCACCCATCACCACCACGACCATGTCGGCGGTGTCGAGCGCCTGAAACAGGCCAGCGGCGCCCGCGTACTGGGTCCGGCCAGCGAAAATATCCCGGCCCGCGACCTGGCCTTGAACGATAACGACAGCGTCATGGTACTCGGCCTCGAGTTCCAGGTGTTCGCCGTGCCCGGTCATACCCTGGGGCATATCGCTTTCTACCATGGCGATGCCGCGCACCCGTTGCTGTTCTGCGGCGACACGCTGTTCGCCGCCGGCTGCGGCCGCCTGTTCGAAGGCACGCCAGAACAAATGCACCATTCCCTCAGCCGGTTGGCGGCGCTGCCGGCAACCACCGGCGTGTACTGCACCCATGAGTACACCCTGAGCAACCTGCGTTTTGCCCAGGCGGTCGAACCGCAAAACCCGGACATTGCCGAACGAGTGGCACAGGTCAGCCAATGGCGGGCCGAGGGACGTATCAGCCTGCCGTCGAACCTGGCGCTGGAATTGAAGACCAACCCGTTTCTGCGGGTCGGCGAAACATCTGTTAAAGAAAAAGCAGACGAACGGAACGGCCTCGACAACGGGTCGCCGAGTGAGGTTTTTGCGGCCCTGCGCCGCTGGAAAGACAGCTTCTGAACGAGGTGCGGTCAACACAAAAAATCTGAATGGTTGACCGCACCCTGAGCGCTTTCTAGAATCGCCCGACATTTTCGCCCGGAACTCACTTCCAGCCAATGTCGTCATCCAACCGAAAACCCACCCATTCAGACGCATTGACGCGATTAGCTCAAGCTGTTGCCGTGGCTGTGTCCGCTGCCCTGGCGGGCTGTTCAAGCCTTCATACACCCGTGGACAGCAACACCGAACCGACCCCGAATCTCAGCGCCCGGATCAAGCAGAAACCGATCTGGCTCAGCGAAAAGGCCAAGCACACACCGCCCCAGGACGTCTGGGAGCGCATGCGCCAGGGCTTCCAGTTGCAGGACGGTCTGGGTGTGAACCCGCGTATCGAACAACAGCGCCTGTGGTTCGCCAGTAACCCCGCATTCCTGGAAAACGCCAGCTCGCGCGGCAGCCTCTACATTCATTACATCGTCGAGCGCCTGGAAGAACGCAACATGCCGCTGGAGCTGGCACTCCTGCCGGTGATCGAAAGCGCCTACAACCCGATGGCCTACTCCCGTGCCGATGCCGTCGGCCTGTGGCAGTTCATTCCATCCACCGGGCGTTATTTCAACCTGCGCCAGGACCGTTTCTACGACGGGCGCAAGGACATCACCGCCTCGACCATCGCGGCGATGAACTACCTGACCCGCCTGCACGACATGTTCAACGGCGACTGGCTGTTGGCCCTGGCGGCCTACAATGCCGGCGAAGGCACGGTCAGCCGGGCCATCGAGCGCAATGAAAAGCTCGGTCTGCCGACCGATTACTGGAACTTGCCGCTGCCCCAGGAAACCCGCGACTACGTACCCAAGCTGCTGGCCCTGTCGCAAGTGGTCATGGCCCCCGAAGCCTACGGCGTGAACCTGAGTCCGATTGCCAACGAACCGTATTTCGCCACCGTCGAAATCAACCAGCCAATGGACCTCAGCCGGGTAGCCGCCCTGGCCGAGATCGACGAAGACGAGATGATCCAGCTCAACCCGGCCTTCAAGCAGAAAGCCACGATGGACGGCCCGCAGCACCTGCTGGTACCCAGCTCCAAGGCGCAACTGCTGACCGCCAGCCTGTCGCGGATGAACCCCGAAGAGCTGATCAGCCTGCGGCCGAAGAAGCCGGTGTTCGAATCCCTCGCCGGCAATTCACCGACACGCCTGACCCGCCGCTACAAGGTGAGAACCGGCGACAACCTGACCTCGATCGCCAAGGCCAACCGGGTCGACGTCAAGGACTTGCAGCACTGGAACAAGCTTTCCGGGCACCATCTCAAGGTCGGCCAGACCCTGGTCATGCAGGACAACGTCAAGGCCGTAGCCAGCAAGAAGGCCGCCACCACCTACAAGGTGCAGAAAGGCGATTCGCTGTATATCGTCGCCAAGCGTTTCAACGTCGAGATGCAACATCTCAAGCGCTTGAACCCGCGCACCGGCCAGGCCCTCAAGCCCGGGCAGATCCTGACGGTTTCCCAACCGCGCTGATAATCGACGACCTCAAAAACACCGCTCCCCTGTAGGAGCAGGGCTTGCCCGCGAAGCTTTTGGCGGTCTCGAGGCCGCCTTCGCGGGCAAGCCCTGCTCCTACAGGTTCCGCGTCGCCTGCAAGCCCACATTTCCAACCTGGCATACACAAGGGGATTGCGCCTCTTCAGGCACGCCTTTTTCCACCCGATACAAGCTGTTAAGGTACTGGCCCTATAGCCCAAGCCGCCTGGATCGGATCTCTGCCTTGACGCGTCCCCTCCTCCTGCTGTTCATCAGCCTGGCCTTGAGCTCTCCCGCAAGCGCGACGATCAGCGAAAGCCATGGTTATGCGCAGTTCGGCACGCTCAAGTATCCCGCCAGGTTCATCCACTTCGACTGGGTCAACCCCGACGCCCCCAAAGGCGGCACCTTGCGGGTGATGGCGTTCGGCACCTTCGACACCCTCAACCCCTACACCTTCAAGGGCACCAGCCCGGTCAGCACCCCCAATTTCCTGCAATACGGTGTCAACGAGCTCAACGCTACCCTGATGGCCGGCACCGGCCAGTACGCGCCTTCCGGGGATGAGCCGAACGCCAGCTATGGCCTGATTGCCCAGTCGGTGGAGTACAGCGAGGATCGCAGCTGGGTGGTATTCAACCTGCGACCCGAGGCACGCTTCCACGACGGCACGCCGATTACCGCCTACGACGTGGCCTTTTCCTACCGCCTGCTGCTCAAGGAGGGCCATCCGCAATACCGCACCAGCCTGCAGGAAGTAGCACGGGTCGACGTGCTCACGCCTCAGCGGATCCGCTTCGTCTTCAAACGCTCGGGTAATCCGCTGCTGATCCTGCGCCTGGGTGAACTGCCGGTGCTGGCGCAGCATTACTGGCAAGGTCGCGACTTCACCGCCACCACCTTCGAACCGCCACTGGGCAGCGGCCCCTATCGCATCAGCAAGGTACAACCGGGGCGCCAGCTGGTCTTTGAACGGGTCAGGAACTGGTGGGGCGAAAACCTTCCGGTCAATCGCGGCAAATACAATTTCGACCGCGTCGAGGTGGAGTTCTATCGCGACAGCGACGTCGCCTTCGAAGCCTTCAAGGCCGGTGAGTTCGATATCTATATCGAACACCAGGCCAAGAACTGGGCCAACGGCTACCGCTTTCCCGCCGTTGATCGGGGCGAGGTGATCCAGACCCAGATTCCCCACCGGATTCCGACCCAGACCCAGGGTCTGTTCATGAACAGCCGTCGTGCCAGCTTTGCCCAGGACCCGGTACGCGAAGCCCTGGGCCTGATGTTCGACTTCGAATGGACCAACCGCACGCTGTTCGGCGGAGCCTACCGGCGGGCCATGAGTTTTTATCCCAACAGCGAGTTTTCCGCCACGGGCGTTCCGGCCGGGCAGGAATGGCTGCTGCTGGCGCCTTACCGTGAACAACTGCCGGCCCGGCTGTTCAGCGAACCCTTCAGCCTGCCGCAGACCGACGGTCGCGGCATCCCCCGCGAGACCCTGCGCCGCGCCCTCGCCCTGCTCGGCGACGCCGGCTGGAAACTCGACGGCCAGCGCCTGCTGAACAAGAACGGCCAACCCCTGCGCTTTGAAATACTGCTGGTCAACCCGAATCTGGAACGGATCCTCCAGCCCTACGTCGAAAACCTCGCGAGCATAGGTGTAGACGCCCGCTTGCGAACAGTGGATCGTGCCCAGTACAAACAACGTCTCGACCAGTTCGATTTCGACATGATCCTGATGACCCTGGACCAGAACCTCAGCCCGGGACTCGAGCAGTGGCAGTACTTCCATTCCAGCCAGGCCGGCGTCAAGGGCAGCAAGAATTACGCGGGGGTCGCCAGCCCCGTGGTCGACCACCTGCTCGAAGCCCTGCTGGCGGCCCACACCCGCGACGAGCAACTGGCCGCCGGTCGCGCCCTGGACCGGGTCCTGCTCTGGCAACACATCATGATTCCCAACTGGTACCTTGACTATCATCGCCTGGCCTACCGCAACCGGTTCGCCTTCGTCACCACGCCGCCGTACACCCTGGGCCTGAGCGCCTGGTGGATGAAAGCTTCGGAGAAAGCCCAATGATGTTTTCGCGCGCCCTGTTCCTGCCCGTCAGCGGCCTGCTGTTCAGCGCCCTGGCCGGCCTCGCCGCCGCCGCCCCGCAACATGCCCTGACGCTCTACAACGAACCACCGAAATACCCGGCCGATTTCCAGCATGTCGACTTCGTCAATCCCGACGCGCCCAAGGGCGGTACCTTCCGCCAATCGTCCATGGGCGGTTTCGACAGCCTCAACCCCTTTATCACCAAGGGCGTGCCAGCCGACGGTCTCGACCTGATCTACGACACCCTGATGCGCCAGGGCCTGGATGAACCTTTCACCGAGTACGGGCTGGTGGCGGAGAAAATCGAAAGAGCCCCGGACAACAGTTGGGTACGTTTTTACCTGCGGCCCGAGGCGCGCTTCCACGACGGCCACCCGATGCGCGCCGAAGACGTGGTGTTCAGCTTCCAGACCCTGATGAAAGATGGCGCCCCGCTGTACCGGACCTACTACGCCGACGTCGACGACGTTATCGCCGAAGACCCGTTGCGGGTGCTGTTCAAGTTCAAGCGCACCACCAACCGTGAATTGCCACTGATCCTCGGCCAGTTGCCTGTACTGCCCAAACACTGGTGGGCCAACCGCGACTTCAACAAGGGCAACCTGGAATTTCCCCTCGGCAGCGGACCGTACAAGCTCGCCGAGGTCAAGGCCGGCCGTTCGGTACGTTATGAGCGGGTCAAGGACTACTGGGCCAAGGACCTGCCGATCAACCGTGGCTTCTACAACTTCGATGTCATGACCATGGATTACTACCGGGACAACACGGTGGCTCTGGAAGCCCTCAAGGCCGGGCAGTTCGATTACTGGCTGGAGATGAGCGCGAAGAACTGGGCCAATGCCTACAACACCCCGGCGGTTGCCCAGGGTCGGCTGATCAAGGAACAGATTCCCAATCGCAATCCGACCGGCATGCAGGGTTTTATCTACAACCTGCGCAAACCGATGTTCCAGGATATCCGCGTACGCGAGGCCCTGAGCCTGCTGTTCGACTTCGAGTGGACCAACAAGCAGTTGTTCAACGGCGCCTATCACCGTACCCGCAGCTATTTCGAAAACTCGGAAATGGCCGCCACCGGCCTGCCCGACGCCGCACAACTGGCCATTCTCGAGCCACTGCGGGGCAAGGTTCCCGAGCAAGTCTTCACCGAGGCCTTCGAACCCTCGGTCTGCGATGCCAGCGGCATGATTCGCCCACAACAACGCCGTGCCTACCAGCTGTTGCTGGAAGCCGGCTGGCGCATCGTCGACGACAAGATGGTCGACGCCCAGGGCAAGCCGGTGAGCATCGAGTTCCTCCTGGCTCAGACCGAATTCGAGCGGGTACTGTTGCCATTCAAGCGCAACCTCGCCGACATCGGCATCGACCTGGTGATTCGCCGGGTCGATGTTTCCCAGTACATCAACCGCCTGCGTTCGCGGGACTTCGACATGGTCGTCGGCAGCTTCCCGCAGTCCAACTCACCGGGCAACGAGCAACGGGAGTTCTGGAAATCTTCCAGCGCCGACAAACCCGGCAGCCGCAACCTCATGGGCCTCAAGGACCCGGCGGTGGATGAACTGGTGGAAGCGCTGATCGATTCCGACTCCCGGCAGAGCCTGGTGGAACATGCCCGCGCCCTGGACCGGGTGCTGCAATGGGGCTTCTACGTGATCCCCAACTGGCATATCAAGACCTGGCGCGTGGCCTACTGGGACCATATCGGCCATCCGAACGTCTCGCCGGCCTACGATGTCGGCCTCTACACCTGGTGGATCAAGCCGGATGCCAAACCGGCGGTCACGCTGAAAACCGACAGCACGAGTGCGGAGCAATAAGATGCTGGCCTATATTTTTCGCCGACTGCTACTGATCATCCCGACCCTGTTCGGCATCCTGCTGATCAACTTCGTGATCATCCAGGCCGCGCCCGGCGGCCCGGTGGAGCAGATGATCGCCAAGATCGAGGGCTTCGAAGGCGCCACCAGCCGGATCGCCGGCGGCGGCGCGGAAGTCTCGGTGGCCGGTTCCAGCTATCGCGGCGCCCAGGGCCTGGACCCGGCCCTGATCAAGGAAATCGAGCACATGTACGGCTTCGACAAGTCGGCGCCGGAACGCTTGTGGATCATGATCAAGAACTACGCGACCCTGGACTTCGGCAACAGCTTCTTCCGCGATGCCAAGGTCGTCGACCTGATCAAGGAAAAGATGCCGGTGTCGATTTCCCTCGGGCTCTGGAGCACCCTGATCATGTACCTGGTGTCCATCCCCCTGGGCATTGCCAAGGCCACCCGCCACGGCAGTCATTTCGATGTCTGGACCAGCTCGGCGATCATCGTCGGTTATGCGATTCCGGCGTTCCTGTTCGCGATCCTGCTGATCGTGGTGTTCGCTGGCGGCAGCTACCTGAACTGGTTCCCCCTGCGCGGCCTGACCTCGAACAACTTTGATCAGTTGAGCCTGGGCGGCAAGCTCCTCGACTACTTCTGGCACCTGGCGCTGCCGGTCACCGCCCTGGTCATCGGCAACTTCGCCACCATGACCCTGCTGACCAAGAACAGCTTCCTCGATGAAATCAACAAGCAGTACGTGGTCACGGCCAAGGCCAAGGGCCTGACCCAGCGCCGCGTGCTCTATGGCCATGTGTTCCGCAACGCCATGCTGCTGGTCATCGCCGGTTTCCCCTCGGCCTTTATCGGTATTTTCTTCACCGGCTCCCTGCTGGTGGAGGTGATCTTCTCCCTCGACGGCCTGGGCCTGATGAGCTTCGAGGCAGCGATCAACCGCGACTACCCGATCGTCTTCGGCACTCTGTTTATCTTCACCCTGCTGGGGTTGGTGGTGAAACTGATCGGCGACATTACCTACACCCTGGTCGATCCGCGGATCGACTTCGAACATCGGGAGCATTGAGATGCAATTATCCCCCCTCAATCGCCGACGTTTCGAACGCTTCAAGGCCAACAAACGCGGCTGGTGGTCGCTGTGGCTGTTCATGGTGCTGTTCGTCCTGAGCCTCGGCGCCGAACTGATCGCCAACGACAAGCCGCTGCTGGTGCACTACGACGGCGGCTGGTATTTCCCGGCCCTCAAGCGCTATCCGGAAACCACCTTTGGCGGCGAATTCCCTCTGGAAGCCAACTACAAGAGCCCGTACATCCGCGAACTGCTCAAGGCCAAGGACGCCTGGACCTTGTGGGCACCGATTCCGTTCAGCTATCAGAGCATCAACTACGACCTGCGGGTCCCCGCCCCGGCCCCGCCGTCGGCGGACAACCTGCTGGGCACCGATGACCAGGGCCGCGACGTGCTCGCCCGGGTGATCTACGGCTTCCGCATCTCGGTGCTGTTCGCCCTGACCCTGACCGTGCTCAGCTCCATCATCGGTGTGATCGCCGGCGCCTTGCAGGGTTTCTATGGTGGCTGGGTCGACCTGGCCGGCCAGCGTTTCCTGGAAATCTGGTCCGGGCTGCCGGTGCTCTACCTGCTGATCATCCTCGCCAGCTTCGTCCAGCCGAATTTCTGGTGGCTGCTGGGGATCATGCTGCTGTTTTCCTGGATGAGCCTGGTGGACGTGGTGCGCGCCGAGTTCCTCCGTGGGCGCAACCTGGAATATGTCCGCGCGGCCCGGGCCCTGGGCATGCAGAACGGCGCGATCATGTTCCGCCATATCCTGCCCAACGCCATGGTCTCGACCATGACCTTCATGCCCTTCATCCTCACCGGCGCCATCGGCACCCTGACCGCCCTGGATTTCCTCGGTTTCGGCCTGCCGGCCGGCTCGCCGTCCCTGGGCGAACTGGTGGCCCAGGGCAAATCCAATCTGCAGGCGCCCTGGCTGGGCATGAGCGCGTTCGCCGTACTGGCCTTGATGCTCAGCCTGCTGGTGTTTATCGGCGAGTCCGCTCGCGATGCCTTCGACCCGAGGAAGTAAGATGAATCAGGACAATCTGATCGAAGTGCGCGACCTCTCGGTGGAGTTCGTGGTCGGCGAGCAGCGCCAGCGGGTGGTGGAAAACATCAGCTTCGATATCCGTCGCGGTGAAACCCTGGCCCTGGTCGGCGAAAGCGGCTCGGGCAAGTCGGTGACCGCGCATTCGATCCTGCGCCTGCTGCCCTACCCCCTGGCCCATCACCCCAGCGGTACGATCCAGTATTCCGGGCAGGATCTGCTGACCCTGAAAGAGAAGACCATCCGCCATATTCGCGGCAATCGCATCGCGATGATCTTCCAGGAACCGATGACTTCGCTGAACCCGCTGCACTCCATCGAGAAGCAGATCAACGAAGTGCTCGGCATCCACAAGGGCCTGACCGGCAAGGTGGCCACCCGACGCACCCTGGAGCTGCTGGAGCTGGTGGGCATCCCTGAACCACACAAACGCCTCAAAGCCCTCCCACACGAGCTCTCAGGCGGCCAGCGCCAGCGCGTGATGATCGCCATGGCCCTGGCCAATGAGCCGGAGTTGTTGATCGCCGACGAACCGACCACCGCCCTCGATGTGACGGTACAGTTGAAAATCCTCGAATTGCTCAAGGAACTGCAGGCACGCCTGGGCATGGCCCTGCTGCTGATCAGCCACGACCTCAACCTGGTGCGCCGGATTGCCCACCGGGTCTGCGTCATGCAGCGCGGCCGGATCGTCGAGCAGGCCGACTGCGAAGCCTTGTTCCAGGCCCCGCAGCATCCCTATACCTGTGAGCTGCTCAGCGCCGAACCCCGTGGCGAGCCCGCCGTGACCGAGGTCGGTGAGCCGCTGCTGGAGGTGGACGACCTCAAGGTCTGGTTCCCCATCAAGAAAGGCCTGCTGCGCAGCACCGTGGACCATGTGAAGGCCGTGGACGGCATCCAGTTCAGCCTGCCCCGGGGCCAGACCCTGGGCATTGTCGGCGAAAGTGGCTCGGGTAAATCCACCCTCGGCCTGGCGATCCTGCGACTGATCGGCAGCCAGGGCGATATCCGTTTCGAAGGCCAGTCGTTGAGCTGCCTGTCGCAGAAACAGGTGCGGCCGTTGCGCCGGGAAATGCAGGTGGTGTTCCAGGACCCGTTCGGCAGCCTCAGCCCGCGCATGTGCGTCAGCCAGATTGTCGGCGAAGGCCTGCGCATCCATAAGATCGGCAACGAGCAGGAACAGGAAGCGGCGATCATCGCCGCGCTGAAAGAAGTCGGCCTGGACCCGGAAACCCGCAACCGCTACCCCCACGAGTTCTCCGGCGGGCAACGCCAGCGCATCGCCATTGCCCGGGCGCTGGTGCTCAAGCCCGCGCTGATCCTGCTCGACGAGCCGACCTCGGCCCTCGACCGCACGGTGCAGCGCCAGGTCGTCGAACTGCTGCGCTCGTTGCAGATCAAGTACAACCTGACCTACCTGTTCATCAGCCACGACCTGGCGGTAGTCAAGGCGCTGAGTCACCAACTGATGGTGGTCAAGCATGGCAAGGCCGTCGAACAAGGCGACGCGAAGGACATCTTTGCCGCGCCGCAACATCCTTATACAAAGCAGTTGCTGGAAGCGGCGTTCCTGGTGCCAGGGACGAGTGCACTGTAGGCAGGTCGGACGATAGCTCCGGACATAAAAAAGACCGCTCAATGAGCGGTCTTTTTTATACAGCGGGCATTGGCTGAATCAATCGCCTTAGAAGCGCTTGATGTCCGCCTGACCTTCCAACTGCTTGCGGTAGGCCGCAAAGTCCTGCTGGCCGGCACGGGAAGCGAGGAAACGGCGATAGGACGCCTTCTCTTCTTCGCTTGGCGCCGCGCCTTCGTTCACGCCGTTCAGACGCACGAGCACCAGGCTACCATCGGCCAGGGTCACGGTGCTGAAGGTCGGTTTGTCCTTGCCTTCAGGCTTGGGCATGCGGAACAGCGCTTGCAGCACTGCCGGATCAACCCCTTCCTGACCGCGGGTGACGGCTTCCTGGGTTTTCCAGGTCTGGCCGGCCGGCAGTGCCTTGCCTTCACGCAGACTGGCGATCAATTCTTCAGCCTTGACCTTGGCCGCCGCCGTGGCGTGCTCCTTGGTCAATTGCTTGCGAATCGGCGCATCCACGCTGGCCAATGGCAGTTGCTCAGGCTTGTGGTGTTCCTTGGCACGCAACACCACCACGGTGTCCGGATCCAGCTCGATGGCGGTGCTGTTGGCACCCTCATCCAGCACTTCCGGACTGAACGCCGCCGTCACGACGGCACGGTTGGCCGCCACACCTTCACCACCTTCACGCCCGAACGGCGCCGAGGTGTGCACCTTCAGGTTCAGGTCCTGGGCCGGCTGGGCCAGATCGGAGGCTTCGAACGAGGCATCTTCGAGCTGCTTGGTCGCCTCGACGAAACGCTGCTCCACTTGCTGGGTTTTCAGCTCGCGGGTCAGCTTGTCCTTCAGGCTGGCGAAAGTCGGTACTTGCGGTGCCTCGACGCCCAACAGCTTGATCAGGTGATAACCGAACTCGCTACGCACGGGGCCCGACACCTGGTCCTTGGTCAAGGCATACAGCGCCTTTTCAAAGGCCGGATCATAGACACCAGGGCCGGCGAAGCCGAGGTCACCGCCATGGCTGGCCGAACCCGGGTCCTGGGAGAACTCCTTGGCCAGGGCATCGAAATGCTCACCCTTGGCCAGGCGCTGCTGGATCTCTTCGATCTTCGCCTTGGCCTGTGCGTCGTTCACCTTGTCATTCACTTCAATCAGAATGTGCGCGGCCCGACGCTGCTCGGCAAGGTTCGCGGTTTCTTTCTGATACTGCGCCTGCAGATCTTCGTCCTTGACAGTGACCTGGTCGAAGAACGAGGACTTCTTCAGTTCCAGGTAATCGACGACGACCTGGTCCGGCGTCATGAACTCCTTGGCGTGCTTGTCGTAGTAGGCCTTGACCTCGTCATCGGTCAACTTGACCGCCGACAGATCGACCGGAACGTTCAGCGAAGCGAAATCGCGGGTCTGTTTTTCCAGACGGGCAAACGCCAGTACCTGGGCATCAGTGACGAAACCGCTGCCCGCCAGACCGGCACGGATCTGGCCGATCAGCATTTCCTGAGCCAGCATCTGGCGGAATTGCATGCGACCGTAGCCCAGTTGACGAATCACCTGGTCGAAACGATCGGAGCTGAACTTGCCGTCCACCTGGAATTCAGGGGTTTGCAGGATGACCTGATCCAGCGCGCCCTCGGAGAAAGCGAACTTCGACTTCTCGGCACCCTGAAGCAGCAGCTTGCGGTCGATCAGCCCCTTGAGGGCGGATTCACGGAGCATTTTCTCATCCAGCAACGAGGCATCGAAATCCTTGCCCAGCTGTTGCATGAGTTGGCGACGTTGCATGTCGACCGCCTGGCTCAGCTCGGTCTGGGTGATCTCGTCACCGTTGACCTTGGCCGCGTCCTGGCTGGTGGAGGTGGCCCTGAAAATGGCATCGAAACCGGTCAGCGCCATCAATGCGACGATGACCCCGATGATGGTCTTGGCAATCCAGCCTTGTGAATTGTCCCTGATATTTTGCAGCATGCGTCCCCCAGAAACGGTTGAACTTCAATGTGGGCAACCGTGGAGCGTGGGTAGAATCCGGATAGAAGAAAGGCGCATCCGAGGATGCGCCTTCTCGTAACTGGCAGAGCGGATGAGGGCTCGAATACGCGTCCCCCGGCGTGTCAGGCAGGTCCTGAAAAAGGACCCTGGCCGACCGCTTCACCGCTCCGCGGCCAGATCAGGCAAGAACCCGACCCGGATAGGCAAAGGCTTGAACGAATGTCAGTTGACAGCTTCTTTCAGTGCTTTACCGGCTTTGAAACCTGGCTTTTTAGCAGCAGCGATTTCCAGCGTCTTACCGGTCTGAGGGTTGCGACCGATGCGAGCAGGACGGTCGGTCACGGAGAAGGTGCCGAAACCTACCAGTACAACGGAGTCGCCAGCCTTCAGAGCGCCAGTGACGGATTCGATGACTGCATCCAGCGCACGGCCAGCAGCAGCTTTCGGGATATCAGCGGATGCAGCGATAGCATCAATCAGTTCCGACTTGTTCACTCTAAGTCCCCTTATATCTATTGAGTATATTTCTAAGTTTTTGGGTGAAAGCTAAACCTGTGCTGAATGGCCTACAGACACTTAAGAGCCGCTTTATAACAAGGGCTCTAAAAAGCTGTCAAGGAAGCCACCCAGGCTTGATCCGTACTTAATGCGTGCTGATTCTTTCCTTAGAATCGGAGTCGCGCTTCTCATCTTTCGCGACGATCTCCGGAACCACATCTGGCAAGGGCTCCGGCGCGTATTGCAGCGCAATTTGCAGGACCTCGTCAATCCATTTAACCGGTTTAATCTGAAGATCCTGCTTGATATTGTCAGGAATTTCCTTCAGATCGCGCACATTCTCTTCTGGAATGATGACGGTCTTGATCCCACCGCGATGTGCCGCCAGCAATTTTTCCTTCAAACCGCCAATGGCCAGCACCTGACCACGCAAGGTAATTTCACCGGTCATGGCCACATCAGCACGCACAGGAATGCCAGTCAAGGCTGACACCAAGGCCGTACACATTCCTACACCAGCGCTAGGGCCGTCTTTCGGCGTCGCCCCTTCCGGCATATGGATATGGGTGTCGCGCTTCTCGTGGAAGTCCAGGGGGATCCCCAGGCTCTTGGCGCGGCTGCGCACCACGGTCAATGCGGCGGTGATCGACTCGACCATGACATCGCCCAGGGAACCGGTCTTGATCAACTGGCCCTTGCCCGGAACCACGGCGGCTTCGATGGTCAACAGCTCGCCACCGACCTGGGTCCAGGCCAGGCCCGTGACCTGGCCGATCTGATCCTGTTGCTCGGCCAGGCCGTAACGGAATTTACGCACGCCGAGGAAATGCTCCAGCAGGTCGGAGGTGACCTTGACCGAGAAGCGTTTTTCCAGGGAATGCTCTTTCACCGCCTTGCGGCAGACCTTGGCGATTTGCCGCTCCAGCCCACGCACACCGGCTTCGCGGGTGTAGTAGCGAATGATGTCGCGAATTGCCTCGACCTCGAACTCCAGCTCGCCCTTCTTCAGGCCATTGGCCTGGATCTGCTTGGGCGACAGGTACTTGGTAGCGATGTTGATCTTCTCGTCCTCGGTGTAACCCGGCAGGCGGATCACTTCCATCCGGTCCAGCAGCGCCGGCGGGATGTTCATCGAGTTGGAGGTACAGAGGAACATGACGTCGGACAGGTCGTAGTCAACTTCCAGGTAGTGGTCGTTGAAATTGTGATTCTGTTCCGGGTCCAGCACCTCGAGCAACGCCGAAGCCGGATCGCCACGCATGTCGCTGCCCATCTTGTCGATTTCATCGAGCAGGAACAGCGGGTTGCGCACGCCAACCTTTGTCATCTTTTGTATCAATCTTCCTGGCATCGAACCGATGTAAGTCCGCCGATGACCACGAATTTCAGCTTCGTCACGCACACCGCCGAGGGCCATGCGTACGAATTTTCGGTTAGTAGCGTGAGCAATCGACTCAGCCAGGGAAGTTTTACCCACCCCAGGAGGTCCGACCAGGCACAGTACCGGACCGCGAATCTTCTTCACGCGCTTCTGTACAGCGAGGTACTCGAGGATCCGTTCCTTGACTTCGTCCAGACCGTAATGGTCTGCGTCGAGAATATCTTCGGCACGTGCCAGGTCCAGGCGCACCTTGCTCTGGGCCTTCCACGGCACCTGCACCAACCAGTCGAGGTAGGATCGCACCACGGTGGCTTCGGCGGACATCGGCGACATCTGCTTGAGCTTGTTCAGCTCCGCCAGGGCCTTGGTCAGGGCATCTTTCGGCAGGCCGGCGGCGTCGATGCGTTTTTTCAGCTCTTCGACTTCGTTATGGCCTTCGTCGCTGTCGCCCAGCTCCTTCTGAATGGCTTTCATTTGCTCATTCAGGTAGTACTCGCGCTGACTGCGCTCCATCTGCTTCTTGACGCGACCACGGATGCGTTTCTCGACCTGCAGCAAGTCGATTTCGGCGTCGAGAAGGGCCAGCACGTGTTCGACACGGGCCGACAGGTCGACGATCTCGAGAATTTCCTGCTTCTGCTCGATTTTCAGGGCCATGTGCGCGGCCATGGTATCGACCAGGCGGCTTGGCTCGTCGATGCTGTTCAACGACGACAGCACTTCAGCCGGGACTTTCTTGCCCAACTGCACATATTGCTCGAACTGTGCCAGCAGGCTGCGGACAAAGACTTCGGACTCACGGTCCGGGGCATCGACCTCGTCGATCAGCGCCACTTCGGCGCGGCAGTAGCCGTCAACCTCGCTGAAACGCTCGACGGTGCCGCGCTGCTCGCCCTCGACCAGCACCTTGACGGTGCCATCAGGCAATTTCAGCAACTGCAATACGGTGGCGACTGTACCTACGCGATACAGCGCATCTTCGCCCGGGTCATCATCGGCAGGATTACGTTGGGCCAACAGCAGGATCTGCTTGTCGCCCGTCATCGCTGCCTCGAGGGCTTCGATAGATTTCTCGCGCCCCACGAACAGCGGGATAACCATGTGCGGATACACCACGACATCACGCAATGGCAGGAGAGGCAATTCGATGGTTGTCTTCATGATTTCGCCTCTACGGCGGCCGTACGGCCGGAAACAGATGGATAAGCTTGAAACCAAGATGGGGGCTTGTTCGGAAAAAAACAAGCGCCAAAAGAAAAGGGGCCCGAAGGCCCCTTGTCAGGTCACAGTCTGCCGCACTCAGGCGTCAGGCGCGGCCTTTGCCTGCGGCTCGCTGTTCTCGTAGATGTACAGCGGCTTGGATTTACCCTCGATCACGCTTTCATCGATCACCACTTTGCTCACCTCGGACTGCGAGGGGATTTCATACATGGTGTCGAGCAGGACGCCTTCGAGGATCGAACGAAGGCCACGGGCACCGGTTTTACGCTCCAGGGCACGCTTGGCGACGGATTTCAGTGCATCGGCACGGAATTCCAGGTCAACCCCTTCCATTTCGAACAGCTTGGCGTACTGCTTGGTCAAGGCGTTCTTCGGCTCGGTGAGGATCTGCATCAACGCAGCCTCATCCAGCTCGTCGAGCGTGGCCAGGACCGGCAGACGACCGACGAATTCCGGGATCAGACCGAACTTGACCAGATCGTCAGGTTCGACTTCACGCAGGGACTCACCGACCTTCTTGCCTTCTTCCTTGCTACGCACTTCGGCGCTGAAACCGATGCCACCGCGGGTGGAACGGCTTTGAATGACCTTTTCCAGCCCGGAGAATGCACCACCACAGATAAACAGGATGTTGCGGGTGTCTACCTGCAGGAATTCCTGCTGCGGGTGCTTACGACCGCCCTGGGGCGGAACGGAGGCCACCGTGCCTTCGATCAACTTCAGCAAAGCCTGTTGCACGCCTTCACCGGAAACGTCCCGGGTAATCGACGGGTTATCGGACTTGCGGGAAATCTTGTCGATTTCGTCGATGTAGACAATGCCCATCTGGGCCTTTTCCACATCGTAGTCGCATTTCTGCAACAGTTTCTGAATGATGTTTTCCACGTCCTCGCCGACATAACCCGCCTCGGTGAGGGTGGTTGCATCGGCGATGGTGAACGGTACATTCAGCAGACGAGCCAGAGTTTCAGCCAGCAAGGTCTTGCCCGAACCGGTCGGGCCGATCAGCAGGATGTTGCTTTTGCCGAGCTCGACGTCGTCACTTTTCTTGTCACGCTGGTTCAGACGCTTGTAGTGGTTGTAGACCGCTACCGCCAGAACCTTTTTCGCACGCTCCTGACCAATCACATACTGATCAAGGATGCCGCTGATTTCTTTAGGCGAGGGCAATTTATGCGCGCTGCTCTCGGCCTGTGCTTCCTGCACCTCCTCACGGATGATGTCATTGCACAGGTCGACGCACTCGTCGCAGATAAAGACCGAGGGGCCGGCAATCAATTTGCGTACTTCATGCTGGCTTTTGCCACAGAAGGAGCAATAAAGCAGCTTGCCGTTGTCCTCGCCGTTGCGGGTGTCAGTCATTCGTTCGATCCAATCCGATAGGCTTGCAACACAAGATGAAGGCTATTGCGGGCTTTTTCAAGCCCGCTGGTGATCGGAACTGCCGACCTGCCCTATTTTGAGCTGCTTAATGTTAAGCGGGGCGCTTGTCGATCACTTCGTCGATCAACCCGTACTCACGCGCGACTTCTGCGCTCATGAAATTGTCACGGTTGGTATCGCGCTCGATTTCTTCAAGGGTGCGCCCGCTATGTTTGGCCATCAGCGTGTTGAGACGCTCGCGAATGAAGAGGATTTCCTTGGCGTGGATTTCGATATCCGACGCCTGGCCCTGGAAACCGCCCAGTGGCTGGTGAATCATCACACGCGAGTTCGGCAGGCAGAAACGCTTGCCGTGGGCACCGGCCGTCAGCAGGAACGCGCCCATGCTGCACGCCTGACCGATACAGGTGGTCGACACGTTTGGCTTGATGAACTGCATGGTGTCGTAGATCGACATGCCCGCCGTCACCGAACCGCCCGGGGAGTTGATATAGAGATGGATGTCCTTGTCCGGGTTTTCCGCTTCAAGGAACAGCAGCTGCGCACAGATCAGGTTGGCCATGTAGTCCTCTACCGGGCCCACCAGAAAAATCACCCGCTCCTTGAGAAGGCGCGAGTAGATGTCATAGGCGCGTTCGCCACGAGCGGACTGCTCGACAACCATCGGGACCAGGCCGCCTGCGGCCTGGATATCAGAGTTCTGCTGAATATAAGAATTACGGAACATGCTCTGCAGTCACTCCCAAATAGTCATGTCTTGAATACGCATAAGCCAGCGCGAGGCTGGCTTATGGTGTGTATTTCCAACGAGTCAGAAAATCAGTCGGCTTGTGGAGCTTCAACCGGCTTGACTGCTTCTTCGTAGGAGACCGATTTATCGGTCACATTCGCCTTCTGCAGAACAGTATCCACAACTTGTTCTTCCAGCACAACCGAACGAACTTCGTTCAGCTGCTGGTCGTTCTTGTAGTACCACGACACAACCTGCTCTGGCTCCTGGTAGGCCGAGGCCATTTCCTGGATCAGCTCACGCACGCGGGTTTCATCAGGCTTGAGGTCGAACTGCTTGACCACTTCAGCCACGATCAGGCCCAGCACGACGCGGCGCTTGGCTTGCTCTTCGAACAGCTCGGCCGGCAGTTGGTCAGGCTTGATGTTGCCGCCAAACTGCTGAACGGCCTGCACGCGCAGACGATCCACTTCGTTGGACAGCAGGGCTTTCGGCACTTCGATCGGGTTGGCGGCCAGCAGACCGTCCATGACCTGGTTCTTGACCTTGGATTTGATCGCCTGACGCAGCTCACGCTCCATGTTCTTGCGAACTTCGGTGCGGAAGCCGTCGATGCCGCTTTCCTTGATGCCGAACTGGGCGAAGAAGGCTTCGTTCAGCTCAGGCAGGGTTGGTGCGGACACAGTATTGACGGTCACGGTGAACTCGGCGGTTTTGCCAGCCAGGTCCAGGTTCTGGTAGTCAGCAGGGAAAGTCAGGTTCAGAACGCGCTCTTCACCGGCTTTAGCGCCTACCAGGCCATCTTCGAAGCCCGGGATCATGCGGTTGGAGCCCAGCACCAGCTGGGTGCCCTTGGCAGAACCACCGGCGAAGACTTCACCGTCGACCTTGCCGACGAAATCGATATTCAGCTGGTCTTCGTTCTGGGCAGCGCGATCGGCCACTTCGAAACGGGTGTTCTGCTTGCGCAGGATTTCCAGCATGTTGTCCAGATCCGAGTCCGCCACGTCGGCGCTCAGGCGCTCGACAGCGATGGAGTCGAAACCGGCAACGGTGAACTCAGGGAAGACTTCGAACGTAGCAACGTATTCCAGGTCTTTGCCCTTCTCCAGCACTTTCGGCTCGACAGAAGGTTGACCGGCCGGGTTCAGCTTCTGCTCAACCACGGCTTCATAGAAGGAGGACTGGATCACATCGCCCACGGCTTCCTGACGGGCATCCGCCTCGTAACGCTGGCGAATCACGCTCATTGGCACCTTGCCAGGACGGAAGCCTGCAATCTTGGCCTTTTGGGCAGTCTGCTGCAGACGCTTGTTGACCTGGGTCTCGATGCGCTCAGCTGGCACGGTGATGCTCATGCGGCGCTCAAGAGCCGATGTATTTTCAACAGAAACTTGCATGGATATTCCTCGTTGCACAGACATTAGCCGGCCGTTTCCGACCTCAGAAGCAAGGGCAAGCATTCTAGAGGGTCGGACTCAAGAAGTCACCCTACTGAAAAGGGGTAAAAACAGCAGGTCATAATTGGACATGAACCACCCTTGAGCCAGACGTACTGGACAGGCGGTCACTCCATCGCCTTTCTACTATATAGAGGAGCGTGGGACGGCGTTGCGCCGGCACCGCCCCGGCACACCGACAAGCCCCACAGGTCGGCGATCCGCCTTTTGCCCTGGCAGGTTAACGGTTACCCTACGCCGTTTTATCAAGCAAGCCATGTACTGGAGCAACCGGCAACAATGACCTCACCAGAACGCTTGCCGCCGCAGAAGCATGCCACCAGTCATTCACCTATTGCGTATCGCCAGGACATCGATGGCCTTCGCGCCATTGCCATTATCGCCGTCGTTATATCCCACGCCTTCCCCACGTTGCTCAGCGGTGGTTTTATCGGCGTTGATATTTTCTTTGTTATTTCCGGCGTCCTGATTTCATCCATTCTTATCAAGAACCTGCAGGCCGACACGTTCAGCCTCGGACATTTCTATGCCCGGCGGATAATACGACTATTCCCCGCACTCATTGCCGTGCTGATGTTCTGCCTGGTTTTCGGATGGCTGGCACTGCTCGCAGACGAATACACATTACTGGGAAAACATACGCTGGCCGGCTCTGCCTTTATCTCGAACCTGGTCTTCTGGAGCGAGGCCAGTTACTTCGATGTAGCGGCAGAAGCCAAGCCACTCCTGCACTTATGGAGCCTTGGCGTTGAAGAGCAGTTCTATCTGGCATGGCCATTGATTCTGCTACTGCTCTGGCGCATCCGTGCAAACCCTGGACCGGCCATTGCCGCCCTCGCCGTCCTGTCATTTTCCCTGAATATTTACCAGGCAACCCACAACCCCACGGCTGATTTCTACTCGCCACTGACCCGACTCTGGGAGTTGATGGCCGGCACCATGCTGGCGTGCGTGGCCGACAGATGGAAACCCTCTCTTACCCTCGGCAATGCCATGTCCCTTGCCGGAACCCTGCTGATTGTCACCGGACTTACAACGATCACCCCCTCCAGCGTATTCCCCGGGACCCTCGCACTGCTGCCCGTTATTGGCTCGGCACTGCTGATTGCGGCAGGCCCCCAGGGATTGACCAACCGCATGATCTTGTCCAACAGGCTCCTGGTCGGCCTCGGACTGATCAGTTATCCGCTTTACCTGTGGCACTGGCCCCTGCTGTCCTTCGCCCGCATCATCGAGAGCGCCACACCGCCCCTGGAAACCAGAATCGCCCTGGTCATTCTCGCCACTGCACTGGCCTGGGCGACCTACCGATTCATTGAAAGGCCGATACGGCTTGGCCACCTCAAGAACCCGCTGGCCGTCAGATTCCTGGCTGGCGCAATGATCCTCGTCGCGACAACGGCACTGACCATCCAGATCAATAATGGATTTTCGTTCCGCACAGGAGCCAACCCGGCAACCATCTACCCTGACGACCTCGGCCGAGCCCCCTACATCGCCTACCTGAACAAGCACTTCTATCGCTGCGCGGACGAAAAACTGAGAAATCTCTCGCCCTATGATCCTGGCGCCAATGGCTACCGATGCTTCCAATCAAAAGCTTCCGGCCCGGTCGATATGCTGCTGATGGGCGACAGTCATGCAGAGCATTTGTTGCCCGGGCTGTCGGAACAGTTCAAGGACTTGAACGTGGCCTCTTTTATCCACATCGACATCCCAGTGATCGACAGTGAAAAATTCAAAGACGCCTTCGCGATCATCCTCGCTGACAAGAACATCAAGACGGTGATTATTTCCGCGGCCTGGGAAAGCAAAATAGTACCTTCATTGGATAATTTACCGACCCGCCTGAAAAACACCTTTGACGCCATCAAGCACTCTGGAAAGAAACTCTACGCATTTGATGACACACCTTCGTTCCTGTTCGACGCTGAGAAATGCAAGTACGGAAGGCGCTTCAGCGGTAACGGCCAGACCTGCTCGTCCGACCTTGACGACCATCTCAACCGGCGAAAGTACTACTACGATATTCTCCAGTCCGCGGTGACGGAGAGCGGTTATCCGACACTCATTCAAACCTACAAATATTTCTGCACCGAAAAATCCTGCGGCATGACCCAGGACGGTTCACTGCTCTATCGCGACAGCAACCATCTCACGATATCCGGCTCAGAATACCTGGCGCGCAGACTGCGACAGGACAAAGCGCTTTGATTCGGCAAGATCGATCGCACCACCTGGCACCCCTCCCAGCCGATAAAAAGCGGGAGGGCGGAGAACTGGAAGGCAGCAGCCAAGTCAATTTCGGTCGAGGCGCAGAGACGGCCTCACGAACAAGTGGGAAATTTTCCCAAGACAAGGAAGGATGGCGAAACTCGAGGCAATAAAAAAGCCGCTCAAAGCGGCCTCTTTACTGGGCTTTGCAAAAGTCAGCGGACCTTGGCGAAACCTGATAAAAAAAGACGCCAGATGATTAATCTGGCGTCTTTATTCGAATATGGGGTGGACGATGGGGATCGAACCCACGACAACAGGAGTCACAATCCTGTGCTCTACCAACTGAGCTACGCCCACCATATTGCCTGTTCAAAAAAACCGATCAAGTCGATCTCTTTGTTCAGCTCCACCAACGCCAAGCAGCCCTGATGAAACTTTATTTGGTGCGGATGAAGAGACTCGAACTCTTACGCCTCGCGGCGCTGGAACCTAAATCCAGTGTGTCTACCAATTCCACCACATCCGCGCATGAAGCCTTTAAAGCAAAAACGCCAGACTGTTAATCTAGCGCTTTTCGAAATATGGGGTGGACGATGGGGATCGAACCCACGACAACAGGAGTCACAATCCTGTGCTCTACCAACTGAGCTACGCCCACCATATTGCGTTACTTGTGCCAAAGCTGCCTAATGGCGCACCCGGCAGGACTCGAACCTGCGACCATCCGCTTAGAAGGCGGATGCTCTATCCAGCTGAGCTACGGGCGCCTTATTAATCTGTACTCGGTGACGACTACAAACCAAGTGCTTCAATCTTGCTGAGCCAGACATCAACTCTGCTCGACCTTCTCAACCAGTGCTAGGCTATGCCCGACAAGCGCGACAAATGTTATAGACGAGCCGAAAGGTCGTCAACTCTTTTCTGAAAAAAATTCAGATATATAAAGGGCTTAGGGGAATATCCGGACCAAGCGCCTTTGCCCTCGCGCCACGACATGCGAGAATGCGCACTCTTTTTCAACCCCTCTCGATGGTTAATCACGCGTCATGACTGCACAACTAATCGACGGCAAAGCGATCGCCGCCCGTCTGCGCCAGCAGATCGCCCAACGTGTCGCCGAGCGTCGCCAGCAGGGCCTGCGTACGCCAGGCCTCGCGGTGATTCTGGTCGGCAGCGATCCTGCCTCTCAGGTTTATGTTTCGCACAAGCGTAAAGACTGCGAAGAGGTCGGCTTCATTTCACAAGCCTATGACTTGCCTAGCGACACCACCCAACAGGCGCTCACCGACCTGATCGATCGCCTCAATGACGATCCGCAGATCGACGGCGTGTTGCTGCAACTGCCGCTGCCCGAACACCTGGACGCCTCCAAACTGCTGGAACGCATTCGCCCGGACAAGGACGTCGACGGCTTCCATCCTTATAACGTCGGCCGCCTGGCCCAGCGCATTCCGTTGCTGCGCCCGTGCACCCCGAAAGGCATCATGACCCTGCTGGAAAGCACCGGGGCCGATCTTTACGGGATGGATGCGGTGATTGTCGGGGCATCGAATATCGTCGGCCGCCCGATGGCCATGGAACTGCTGCTGGCCGGCTGCACCGTGACCGTCACCCACCGCTTCACCCGGGACCTGGCCGGCCACGTCGGCCGCGCCGACCTGGTGGTGGTGGCCGCTGGCAAGCCAGGCCTGGTCAAGGGCGAGTGGATCAAGGAAGGCGCCATCGTCATCGACGTCGGCATCAACCGCCAGGAAGACGGCAAGCTGGTGGGTGACGTGATCTACGAGACCGCCCTGCCCCGCGCCGGCTGGATCACTCCGGTGCCAGGCGGCGTCGGCCCGATGACTCGCGCCTGCCTGCTGGAAAACACCCTGTATGCCGCTGAAACGCTGCATGCCTGAAGCCAGGAAACGTTCAGCGGCGCCATAGCGCTGAAATGCGTCCAACAAAAAACCGCCAATTGGCGGTTTTTTGTTTTCACAGGAACCCGGTTCAGTCAGCCAGGCGCCAGGTCGTCCCACCCTTGCCGTCCTCCAGCACCACACCCATGGCGGTGATCTGGTCGCGGATACGGTCGGATTCCGCCCAGTCCTTGTTGGCCCGTGCCGCCAGACGCGCCTGGATCAGCGCATCGACTTCAGCCGCATCGACCCGCCCTTCGGCACCCGCCTGCAGGAAATCATCGGCCTCCAGTTGCAGGACACCGAGCACGCTGGCCAGTTCTTTCAGACGCGCCGCCAGACCGGCCGCCGCAGCCAGATCGCTCTCGCGCAGACGGTTGATCTCGCGCACCATCTCGAACAGCACCGCACAGGCTTCCGGCGTGCCGAAGTCATCGTTCATCACCCGGGTGAAACGCTCGACGAACGCCTCGCCACCGACTGCCGGCACATTCGGCAAGCCTTTCAACGCATGGTAGAAACGCTCCAGGGCGCCCTTGGCATCCTTGAGGTTGTCTTCCGAATAGTTGATGGCGCTGCGGTAATGGCTCGACACCAGCAGGTAACGCACGACTTCCGGGTGATACTTGTCCAGCACATCGCGAATGGTGAAGAAGTTGTTCAGGGACTTGGACATCTTCTCGCCATTGATGCGAATCATGCCGCAGTGCATCCAGGCATTGGCGTAGGTCTTGCCGGTGGCCGCCTCGCTCTGGGCGATTTCGTTTTCATGGTGCGGAAACTCGAGGTCGCTGCCGCCGCCATGAATATCGAAGGTCTCGCCCAGGCAGCAGGTGGACATCACCGAGCACTCGATATGCCAGCCCGGACGCCCTGCGCCCCACGGCGACTCCCAGCTCGGCTCGCCGGGCTTGGTGCCTTTCCACAGGACGAAATCCAGCGGGTCCTGCTTGGCTTCGTCGACTTCGATCCGCGCACCAATGCGCAGGTCTTCGATTTTCTTGCGCGACAGCTTGCCGTAGCCCATGAACTTGGCGACGCGATAATACACGTCGCCATTGCCCGGGGCGTAGGCGTAACCCTTGTCGATCAGGGTCTGGATCATGCTCAGCATGCCCGGGATATGATCCGTGGCGCGCGGCTCCATGTCCGGCTTGAGGATATTGAGGCGCGCCTCGTCCTCATGCATCGCGGCAATCATGCGCCCGGTCAGCACGTCGAACGCTTCACCGTTCTCGTTGGCCCGATTGATGATCTTGTCGTCGATATCGGTGATGTTGCGCACATACGTCAGGTCATACCCGCTGAAACGCAACCAGCGAGTGACCAGGTCGAAGGCCACCATGCTGCGGCCATGGCCCAGGTGGCAGTAGTCGTACACGGTCATGCCGCACACGTACATCCGCACCTTGTTGCCATCCAGGGGCTTGAAGACTTCTTTGCTCTTGCTGAGCGTGTTGTAGATCGTTAGCACAACGGCTTCCTTAAAGAATCACTGGCCCCACGAATCACGCAAGGTCACGGTACGGTTGAATACCGGAGCACCGGGCTTCGAGTCCTTGATATCCGCGCAGAAGTAACCTTCGCGCTCGAACTGGAAACGGTCTTCCGGCTGTGCATTGCCCAGCGAGGGTTCAGCACGACAACCAGTGAGAACTTGCAGCGAGTCAGGGTTGATGTTGTCCAGGAAACTGGCGCTGTCTTCGGCCTTCTCGGGATTGGCCGAACGGAACAGGCGATCGTACAGGCGCACTTCGCACTCGACGCTGGCCGCCGCCGGCACCCAGTGGATCACGCCCTTGACCTTGCGACCCTCGGGGTTCTTGCCCAGGGTTTCCGGGTCGTAGGAGCAGCGCAGCTCGACGATATTGCCGTCGGCATCCTTGATCGCTTCATCGGCACGGATCACGTAGCTGCCGCGCAGGCGCACTTCACCGGTCGGCTCCAGGCGCTTGTAGCCCTTGGGCGGCTCTTCCATGAAGTCGTCGCGATCAATGTAGATCTCACGGGCGAACGGCAAGGCGCGCACGCCCATGTCTTCTTTCGGGTGGCGCGGCAGTTCGAGGTTCTCGACCTGGCCTTCCGGATAGTTGGTGATCACGACTTTCAGCGGACGCAACACGCACATGGCCCGTGGCGCGCTGTGGTCGAGGTCATCGCGGATGCTGAATTCCAGCATGCCGAAGTCCACCACGCCGTCGGAACGGTTGGTGCCGACCATTTCGCAGAAGTTGCGGATGGATTTCGGCGTGTAGCCGCGACGGCGGAAGCCCGAGAGCGTCGACATGCGCGGGTCGTCCCAACCGTTGACGTGCTTCTCGTCCACCAGCTGCTTGAGCTTGCGCTTGCTGGTGATGGTGTAGTTCAGGTTCAGACGGCTGAACTCATACTGACGCGGGTGCGCCGGCACAGGCAGGCTGTCCAGGAACCACTCGTACAGCGGACGATGGCTTTCGAATTCCAGGGTGCAGATCGAGTGGGTGATGCCTTCGATGGCATCCGATTGACCATGGGTGAAGTCGTAGTTCGGGTAGATGCACCACTTGTCGCCGGTCTGGTGGTGATGAGCGTGGCGGATGCGATACATGATCGGGTCGCGCAGGTTCATGTTCGGCGAAGCCATGTCGATCTTGGCCCGCAGCACGCGGGCGCCGTCCGGGAACTCACCGGCACGCATGCGGGCGAACCAGTCGAGGTTTTCTTCCACTGAACGCTCGCGGAACGGGCTGTTCTTGCCCGGCTCGGTCAGGCTGCCACGGTATTCCTTGGCCTGCTCGGGGGTCAGGTCGTCGACGTAGGCCTTGCCGGCCTTGATCAGTTCCACCGCCCAGTCGTGCAACTGGTCGAAATACTGCGAGGCATAGCGCACTTCACCGGACCATTCGAAGCCCAGCCATTTGACGTCGCTTTCGATGGCGTCGATGTATTCCTGGTCTTCCTTGGCCGGGTTGGTGTCGTCGAAACGCAGATGCGTGACGCCACCGAACTCCTGGGCCAGGCCGAAGTTCACGCAGATCGATTTGGCGTGACCGATGTGCAGGTAACCGTTGGGCTCAGGCGGGAAGCGCGTCACGATCTGAGTGTGCTTGCCCGAGTCCAGGTCGGCCTGAATGATCGGGCGCAGAAAGTTGACCGGGACAGCCGGTCCGGTCTTGGCGTTCGAGGTAGGGTCGACAGTGGGCTTGCTCATAGGATCCTTGGGCTTGCGGATGCGCGGCCGGGGGCGGCCTGATCAATCAAAACGGGTATCATAGCCGATGCAATCAGGCAGCTGACAGTGGCGCGCCGAAAACGGCGGCTATTAATAGTACAGGGATGAAAAAACCGCCTCGAAATTCCCGCGCCTCACGCTAAACTGCGCAACCTGGCGGATTTATGCCAGACCGGTTCGGCCCCGCGAGCGGTACCCGCATGCCGAAGCCCACGAATTCCTTCAAAGAGTAGCCAAGATGACCCAAGTCAAACTGACCACCAACCACGGCGAAATCGTCCTGGAACTGAACGCCGAGAAAGCCCCGATCACCGTGGCCAACTTCATCGAGTACGTTAACGCCGGCCACTACGAAAACACCGTTTTCCACCGTGTGATCGGCAACTTCATGATCCAGGGCGGCGGTTTCGAGCCTGGCATGAAAGAAAAGAAAGACAAGCGTCCAAGCATCCAGAACGAAGCGGACAACGGCTTGCCGAACGAGAAGTACAGCGTCGCCATGGCCCGTACCATGGAGCCGCATTCGGCCTCCGCGCAATTCTTCATCAACGTTACCGACAACAGCTTCCTGAACCATAGCGCCAAGACCGTCCAGGGCTGGGGCTACGCGGTATTCGCCAAAGTGGTTTCCGGCACTGAAGTGGTCGACAAGATCAAAGGCGTGGCCACCACCATGAAAGCCGGCCACCAGGACGTACCCGCAGAAGACGTGATCATCGAGAAAGCCGAGATCGTTGAGTGATACTGCTGATTTCAGATTTGCATCTGGAAGAGGAGCGCCCGGACATCACCCGGGCGTTTCTGGATTTCCTCGCCGGACGCGCCCGTTCGGCACAAGCGCTGTACATCCTGGGCGATTTTTTCGAAGTCTGGATCGGCGACGATGCCATGACCCCCTTTCAACGCTCGATCTGCGCCGCGTTGCGCGCATTGAGCGACAGCGGCACGCAGATTTTCCTGATGCACGGCAATCGTGACTTCCTGCTGGGCAAGGCTTTTTGCAAAGCGGCCGGCGCAACCCTGCTCAAGGATCCGAGCGTGGTGCGGATGAATGGCGAGCCGGTGCTGTTGATGCACGGCGACAGCCTGTGCACGCGGGACGAGGCCTATATGCGCCTGCGTCGTTATCTGCGTAACCCCATCACCTTGTTCATCCTCCGGCACCTGCCGCTGCGCACCCGCCACAAGCTGGCGCGCAAACTGCGCAGCGAGAGCCGTGCGCAGACGCGGATGAAAGCCAATGACATTGTCGATGTGACGCCGGATGAGGTGGCGCAGGTCATGCAGCAGCATGGCGTGCAGACCCTGATCCACGGCCACACCCATCGACCGGCCATTCACAAGCTGCAACTCGGCGCGCAAGCGGCAAAACGGATTGTGCTGGGGGATTGGGATCGTCAAGGCTGGGCCTTGCAGGTGGACGAGCAGGGTTTCCAGCTGGCGGCGTTTGATTTCACGCCACCGCCAGCCCTGCCCCAGGCCTGATGCCAACCCCACCCGGACAGGTGGGGTCGATCAGTGTCCGGCCGCCGCCGGCCCGGCCTTCGCCGCGAACGGCGGCTTGGCCAGCCACACCAGCAACATCAAGCCCATGAAGCCCCAGCCCAGCAGCGTGAAGTAATCCACGGTCGAGAGCATATACGCCTGGCTGGTGAGGATCTGATCCAGCTGGGCATAAGCCCGGGTGCTCGCCCCACCGAGATTGCTCAAGGTGTCGCGGGTCGCCGGATCGAAGGGGGTGATGCTTTCACTCAGGTAAGCATGATGCTGATCCGCCCGGCGAATCCAGATCCAGGTGGTCAGCGAGGCGGCGAAGCTGCCCCCCAGCGTGCGCAGGAAAGTCGCCAGGCCAGCGCCGTCGGCGATCTGGCTTGGCGGCAGATCCGACATCAGGATGCTCAAGGTCGGCATGAAGAACAGCGCCACACCGATACCCATGAACAGTTGCACCATGGCGATATGCTGGAAGTCCACTTCATTGGTGAAACCGGCGCGCATGAAGCAACTCAGGCCGATCGCCAGGAACGCCAGCCCGGCAAGCAACCTCAGGTCGACCTTGTTGGCGTATTTGCCGACAAAAGGCGACATCAGCACCGGCAGGATCCCGATGGGCGCCACCGCGAGACCGGCCCAGGTGGCGGTGTAGCCCATCTGGGTCTGCAGCCACTGCGGCAGAATCAGGTTGATGCCGAAGAAGCCGGCATAACCCAGGACCAGCACAATGGTTCCGATCCTGAAGTTACGATAGGCGAACAGACGCAAATTGACCACAGGGTGCTTGTCCGTCATCTCCCAGATCACGAACACCGACAGGGCAATCGCCGAGATGACCGCGCCGATCACGATGAAATTCGACTCGAACCAGTCCAGGTCATTGCCTTTGTCGAGAATCACCTGCAAGGCACCCACACCAATGATCAAGGTCAGCAAGCCGACGTAGTCCATCGGCTGGCGACTGATCTCCACCGGCCGGGCCTTGAGTTGCTGGCGGACCACCATGGCGGCGAACACGCCGATGGGCACGTTGATAAAGAAGATCCACGGCCAGCTGTAACTGTCGGTAATCCAGCCGCCGAGAATCGGCCCGGCAATCGGCGCGACCACCGTGACCATCGCCAGCAGCGCCAGGGCCATGCCGCGCTTGGCCGGTGGATAGACCGCGATCAGCAGGGTCTGGGTCATCGGGTACAGCGGCCCGGCCACCAGCCCTTGCAGCACGCGAAAGCCCACCAGTTCAGGCATCGATGTGGAGATACCGCAGAGGAACGACGCCAGCACAAACAGGATCGTCGCCCAGATAAACAGTTTCACCTCGCCAAAGCGCCGGCTCAGCCAGCCGGTCAGCGGCAAGGCAATGGCGTTGCTCACGGCAAAGGAGGTGATGACCCAGGTGCCCTGCTCCGAACTCACCCCCAGGTTGCCGGAAATGGTCGGCAAGGCCACGTTGGCGATGGTGGTGTCGAGCACCTGCATGAAGGTCGCCAACGACAGGCCGATGGTACTGAGCAGCAGGCTGGGCGGGGTGAAAGATGCGTTCGAGCTCATCGCGAATCCTTGGAAACGAGGCAGGTGCCGCGACGCTCAGGTCGCGGCTGGATTGGCGACTCAGCGTTGCGCGGTTTTCGTCGCGGTGGCGCTGTTTTCATGGATCAGACGGGTAATTTCCGCATCGGCATCGGCCAGTTGCTGCCCGTACACATCGGTGCTGAACGAGGCCTTCTGCGGCGGCTGCTGGGCCAGTACCGGACCGCTCTGGTCATGCAGATTGACCTCGACCTGGGTCGACAGGCCAACCCGCAGCGGGTGCTTGGCCAGCTCTTCGGCGTTGACGTGAATGCGCACCGGCACCCGCTGGACGATCTTGATCCAGTTGCCGGTGGCGTTCTGCGCCGGCAACAGGGCAAAGGCGCTGCCGGTGCCGGCACCGAGGCTGTCGATGCTGCCGCTGAATTTCACCGAACTGCCATACAGGTCGGCCTCGATATCCACGGGCTGGCCGATGCGCATGTCACGCAGCTGGGTTTCCTTGAAGTTGGCGTCGATCCACAGCTGATCCAGGGGAATCACTGCCATCAGCGCGGTACCCGGCTGAACCCGCTGGCCCAATTGCACGGTACGCTTGGCGACGTAGCCGGTGACCGGAGCAATCAGGGTGGTCCGCGCATTGGCCAGATAAGCCTGGCGCAGTTGCGCGGCCGCGGCTTTGACATCCGGGTGATTGGACACCACGGTGTCATCCACCAGGGCGTTGCTGCTGTTGAGTTGATGCTGGATATTGTTCAGTGCGCTCTGGGCGGAGGTCAGGTCGTCACGGGCGTGGGACAGCTCTTCCTGGGAAATCGCGCCACCGGCCGCCAGGTTCTTGCGACGGGTAAAGTTTTCCTGGGCCTTCTGCACCGCTGTCTTCTGTTCGGCGACCTGGGCGCGTATGCCGTCGACATTGCTGTACAGGCCGCGGACCTGGCGCACGGCCTTGGCCAGGTTGGCCTCGGCGCTTTGCAGACCGATCTTGGCGTCGCTTGGATCGAAGTTCACCAGCACCTGGCCAGCGTGCACCAGGTCGCCGTCGTCGGCGCCGATGCTGACCACGGTGCCGGTGGCCAGCGGGGTGACTTCCACCACGTTGCCGTTGACGTAGGCGTCGTCGGTGCTTTCGTTCCAGCGCCCGTAGGCTTCATGCCAGCCCCAGACACCGAGGCCGCCGAGGATCACCAGCAGGGTGAGGCCGGTCAGCATGACCTTGCGCTTGCGGGAGTTGCCAGCGTCCTGGGTTGTTTCAGTTTTGTTCGTTGCAGTGGCCATGGCAGGTACCTTGAATTAATAAGTCTGAGCCGAGGGGCGGGTGGCGTTCGCGGCGATGTTGTCAGCCTGGAAACCACCACCCAGGGCCTGCATCAGTTCAATGGAGAGATCGATCTGCTGGGCATTCAGGTCCGCCAGCTGACGCTGGGCCTGCAACAGGGTCTGCTCGATGGTGAGCACGTCCAGGTAGTTGCCGATGCCGGCGCCATAACGCTGCAACACGGTGTTATAGGAATCCTGGGCGATATCCGCCGCATGCTGCTGGGCCACGATCTGCTGGCCGAGGGCGCGCAACTGCTGGAGGGTGTCGCTGACATCGCCCAGGGCCTGGACCAGGCTCTTGTTGTATTGCGCCACCGCCAGGTCGTAGTCGGCGTCCTTGGCGTCGAGGCCGGCGCGCAGGCGACCGCCATCGAAGATCGGCAGCGAGACGGTCGGCGCGATGCTGAAGAAGCGACTGGCGGAGCCGAACATCGCATCCCCCAGCAACGATTCGCCACCGGCGGCGGCGCTCAAGTTGAGGTTGGGATAGAAGCGCGTCTTGCCGGCAGCGATATCCTTGCTCGCGGCCTCGACACGCCAACGCGCGGCCACCAGGTCCGGACGCCGTCCCAACAGTTCCGCCGGCAGCACCGAAGGCAAGGCCACGGCGCTCGGCTGGAGAATCTTCGGCCGGGCGATCTCATTGCCGCGATCCGGGCCCTTGCCCAGCAACACAGCCAGGGCGACCTTGGCGCTTTGCAGCTTTTTCCCGGCGTCGATCACCTGCTCTTCAGCCGTGGCGGCCAGGCTTTCGGTCTGCTGGTATTGGTAGTGGCTGTCGATCCCGGAACTCAGCCGGCGCTTGCCCAGGTCCAGCAGCTTGTGGGTGCGCTGCAGGTCATCGTTGGCCAGGTCATAGACGATATGCGCCTGCCCCAGGTTGCTGTAGGCCCGCGCCACATCGGCGGCCAGGGTCAGCTGCGCGGCCTGGCGGTCGACTTCGGCGGCACGCGCCTGGCCCAACGCGGCTTCCCAGGCGTCACGCTGGCCACCCCAGAGATCAAAGCTGTAGTTGAAGGTGACGCCCGCCTTGCGCACGGTCTCGTAGAGCCCGCCGCGACCGGTAGGGTCCTGGTCCCGCGGCAGGCGCGCACGGGTGATACCGCCACTGGCATCGAGGGTCGGCGTTCGCGCCGCATCGGCGGCATCGGCCGCTGCGCTGGCCTGGTGCGCCCGCGCGCTGGCGACCTGCATATCGGGGCTGTCGCGCAAGGCTTCGCGGATCAGGCCATCGAGTTGCGGATCACCGAGGCTTTTCCACCAGTCGCTTTTCGGCCAGGCCGCCGGCGACAGGGTCACGCCCTTGAGGGATTGTGCGGCCTTGAGGTTTTTCGCCTCGAGGCTCACGCCTTCGGTGTTCAGGCCGCTGTAGCTGGCGCAGCCGGCCAGGACCATCGACACGAACACCAGGCTGAAGCCGGTACGCAGGGTTTTACTGCTCATTTTTTTCACCCACCCGCAGCACGGTGATCGAGTCCCCGGCCGCCAGCAAAATTTTCTTCAGAATCTCTTCCAGGGTCCGCAGCTCTTGCTGGGTGACAGCCCCCGCCAGTTCGTTCATCGCATCGGCGCCGATTTCCGGCAGACGGTCGGCCAGGACCTGCCCCTGCGCCGTGAGCACCAGCTGCACCTGGCGTCGATCACCTTCCGAGCGCCGACGGGCGAGCAGATCTTTCTGCTCCAGGCGATCGAGCATGCGGGTCATCGAACCGCTGTCCAGGGACAGATGGCGGCACAGCTCGGCCGGGGTATCGACGCCGTACTGGGCCATGATGATCAGCACCTTGAACTGCGCGGCGGTGATGCCGTACGGCACCATATGGGTGTCGATGATCCGGTCCTTGAGCAACGCGGCACGACCCAGGAGCAAACCGAGATGGCAGTTGTGAAAGTCGTCCGGGGTGAAATGCTTCATTAGGCCACCAAAAGCTGCTTAGGCAGAGAGTTGGTGAGATATTACTGCTTAGGCAGCTAATGTCAAAGCATTAGTTAGCAAGCTTTTTATTTACCCGATAGAAGGCCAAGGCGTGAGCAGATAACTCTAGACACACCTTTTAATTCGATATCGGGTAGCGGGACGACTAGGCTCCCTGGCGTACCCAGCAAGAAGCCACAAGCAAAAGTCAGGAGAGCATCATGCAATATCCCATCGCGATTGAATGGGGTGATGAACACACCGCCATCGGCATCCAGATTCCGGATATTCCGGGTGCCGTGACCGCCGGCGATACGTTCGAGGAGGCTTATAACGCCGCCCTGGAAATCGCCCACATCATGCTCGAGGAGATTGTTTCGAACGGCCAGCCCGTGCCGACACCCTCGCCCTCCTTCACCCATCGGAAAAATCCCGAGTTCACGGACATGGGCTGGGGCATGCTGGAAATCGATATCTCGCCCTATCTGGGCAAGACCGAGAAGGTCAACGTGACCCTTCCCGGCTTTGTGATCCAGCGTATCGACCGTTACGTGCGCGACCACCGGATCAAGAGTCGCTCATCGTTCCTGGCGGACGCAGCGCTGGAAAAGCTGGTACGCACTTAAACGCTGGCAATGGCCGGGACACCGCTGTGGAAGCGGAATTCGCTGTCGGGCGACTCGATCAGGTCCTGCTCGACCGCCCGCACCCGCTCGATGACCCGGCCGATATCCTCGGCATCGCCGTATTGGTAGGCAAGCTTCAGGTAACCCTGGAAATGCCGGGCCTCGCTCTTGAGCAGGCCGAAGTAGAATTTGCCCAGCTCTTCGTCCAGATGCGGCACCAGGGCCTCGAAGCGCTCGCAACTGCGCGCTTCGATAAAGGCGCCGACCACCAGGGTGTCCACCAGCTTGACCGGCTCGTGGCTACGGACCGCCTTGCGCAGCCCGGAGGCATAACGACCGGCGGACAACTGCCGCAACTCGATCTTGCGCCGCTTCATCAGCCGCATGACCTGTTCGTGGTGCACCAGCTCTTCCCGGGCCAGGCGCGACATCAGGTTGATCAGATCGACATGGGAATGGTACTTGGCGATCAGGCTCAAAGCGGTGCTGGCCGCCTTGAACTCGCAGTTCTTGTGATCGATCAGCAGCGTTTCCTGGTCCGCCAGCGCGGCCTGCACCCAGCCTTGCGGGGTCGGGCAACCGAGGAATTCGTGGATTTCCGGCAGATTCACAGGAAAGCTCCCGTCACAGGAGAGGCTTGGCAAGGGTGCAACGCGGAAATAGTCGACATGGGGCTCACAAAAACCGGGGAATCAGGCAGAACAGGGTCGACGATTATACGGCGGCCGGGGCAGATCGCCAGCCGCCCTACTTGATATGCATCAAGATCGCAGTCGGTGGACTGCAACTATAGTTGTATGAAGTCGTCTTCAGCCCCTCGGAGCACCCCGACCATGCAAGCCATCCGCAGCATTCTGGTGATACTCGACCCCGACCACGCCCACAGCCTGGCCCTCAACCGTGCCAAGCTGATCGCCGGCGTCACGGATGCGCACCTGCACCTGCTGATGTGCGACCCCAAGCACGACCATAGCGCCCTGCTCAGCCTGCTCAAGAGCCAGTTGCATGACGACGGCTATAGCGCCACCGCCGAGCAGGCCTGGGACAAGACCCTGCACGAGACCATCATCGGCGTGCAACAGGCCGAAGGCTGCGGCCTGGTGATCAAGCAGCACCGCCCCGACAGCCCGCTGAAGAAAGCCCTGCTGACCCCTTCCGACTGGAAACTGCTGCGCTACTGCCCATCCGCCGTCTTGATGGTCAAGACCGAGACGCCCTGGTCAGGAGGCGTCATTCTGGCGGCGGTGGACGTGGGCAATGCCGATGATGAACACCGGCACCTGCACGCCAGCATCATCGATCACGGCTATGACATCGCCAGCCTGGCCAAGGGCCACTTGCACGTGATCAGCGCCCACCCCTCGCCCATGCTGTCGGCCGCCGACCCGGTGTATCAACTCAGGGAAACCATCGAAGGCCGTTATCGCGATCAATGCCGGGATTTCCAGAGCCAATTCGATGTGGATGACGAACACCTGCATATAAAGGAAGGCCCCGCCGACGTGCTGATTCCCCATATGGCCCACACGCTCGGGGCGGCGGTGACGGTGATCGGCACGGTGGCACGTACCGGGATTTCAGGGGCCCTGATCGGCAATACCGCGGAAGTGGTGCTCGATGCACTGGAAAGCGATGTACTGGTGCTCAAGCCTCAGGAAATCATCGATCACCTGGTGGAGACGGCGCCGCGGCCCTGATCAGCCGCCCATGGCATCCTTGAGGAAACCCGGCGCGATATAGCGCTGGTAATGCGCCTCGGAGAGCAGGAAAAACTCCCGGTCGATGGCGTCGCGCAACTCGGGCAGGCCCCAGTCGCGAAACTCCGGCAACAACACCATGCCGTAGGCTTCCAACTGGCTGATCACCCGCGCGCCACGGGCAATCAACTGGTACGCCCAGCAATATTCCGATTGATGGGGCACAAAGCGAATCTTGCGGGCCTCCAGTTGCTGGCGCAGCTTGAGCGGATCGAATACCTCGATCTTGGCCACCATGACCTGGACCAGCAATTGCTCCAGGCGCAGCCAGACCGCACGCTTTTCTTCCTCGTTGTAGCCGTTCCAATGGATGACTTCATGGTGGAAACGCTTGCAGCCGCGGCACACCAGATCACCGTAAACAGTGGAGCAGAGGCCGACGCAGGGGGTCTTGATGGTCTGATTGGACATGGGCAGGGGTCACGCGGAGAAGCAGAACAGGTCCGCATGTTAGCCCTTTGTCTAACAAGGGTCACCCCCGAACCTGTAGGGCTTAACTTACCTTTCTCTGGAATATGCCGTAGAATCGGCCTGCCTTTTTAGGCGCCAATGTCCGTTGGAAGCTGTTTTCAAAGCGTCACGAGCACAGTTCACCCTAGAGAACGGCGTTGGCGCAGGAATTTCCCCCCGGAAGCCCCTGCGCCGACCCTCATCAGCTCCCGTTCCGCAGGCGTAAAACTTTGAAAACAGCTTCTGTTGGAAATCGTGGAAACTCTGGCTAAGCGGCTCAAAAAGCCCCGCAGCGCATGAGTGCCATGCATTTCTGGATGAGCGTCCCGGACACCCATTTGGGACCACTGATGAGGGTAATAACTGTGCTTGAAGCCTACCGCAAACATATCGAAGAGCGTGCAGCCCTGGGTATCGTGCCCCAGCCGCTTAACGCCGAACAAACCGCAGGCCTGGTCGAGCTGCTGAAGACCCCCCCGGCTGGCGAAGAAGCTTTCCTCGTTGACTTGATCACCAACCGCGTTCCGCCTGGCGTGGACGAAGCGGCCTACGTCAAGGCCGGTTTCCTTTCCGCCCTGGCCAAGGGTGAAGTCAAATCCCCCCTGATCGACAAGAAGCGTGCGGTAGAACTGCTCGGCACCATGCAGGGCGGCTACAACATCGTCACCCTGGTCGAGCTGCTGGACGACGCCGAGCTGGCAGCCGTTGCCGCCGCGCAACTCAAGCACACCCTGCTGATGTTCGATGCCTTCCACGACGTCGCGGAAAAAGCCAAGAACGGTAACGCTCACGCCAAGGAAGTGATCCAGTCCTGGGCTGACGGCGAGTGGTTCAAGAACCGCCCGGTACTGGCCGACAAGATCAGCCTGCGGGTATTCAAGGTCACCGGCGAAACCAACACCGACGACCTGTCGCCGGCTCCGGACGCCTGGTCGCGCCCTGACATCCCGCTGCACGCCCTGGCCATGCTGAAAATGGCCCGTGACGGCATCGTGCCTGACCAGCAAGGCGCCATCGGCCCGATGAAACAGATCGAGCAGATGCGCAACGACGGCTTCCCGATCGCCTACGTCGGTGACGTGGTCGGTACCGGTTCGTCGCGTAAATCGGCCACCAACTCGGTACTGTGGTTCTTCGGCGACGACGTCCCTTACGTGCCGAACAAGCGCGCAGGCGGCTTCTGCTTCGGCAGCAAGATCGCTCCGATCTTCTACAACACCATGGAAGATGCCGGCGCACTGCCGATCGAGTTCGACGTTACCAACATGAACATGGGCGACGTGATCGACCTGTACCCTCATGCTGGCAAAGTTACCAAGCACAACAGCGATGAAGTCCTGACCACCTTCGAAATGAAGACCCCGGTCCTGCTCGACGAAGTCCGTGCCGGCGGTCGTATTCCGCTGATCATCGGCCGTGGCCTGACCGAGAAGGCCCGCGCTGAACTGGGTCTGCCACCTTCGACCCTGTTCAAACTGCCGGAAGCTCCAGCTGAAAGCACCAAGGGCTACACCCTGGCGCAGAAAATGGTTGGCAAGGCCTGCGGCGTGACAGGCGTTCGTCCTGGCACCTACTGCGAGCCGAAGATGACCACCGTCGGTTCCCAGGACACCACTGGCCCGATGACCCGTGACGAGCTGAAAGACCTGGCCTGCCTGGGTTTCTCCACCGACCTGGTCATGCAGTCGTTCTGCCACACCGCGGCCTATCCGAAGCCGATCGACGTCACCACGCACCACACTCTGCCGGACTTCATCATGACCCGCGGCGGTGTTTCCCTGCGTCCGGGCGACGGCATCATCCACAGCTGGCTGAACCGCATGCTGCTGCCGGACACCGTCGGTACCGGTGGTGACTCCCACACCCGTTTCCCGATCGGTATCTCGTTCCCGGCCGGTTCCGGCCTGGTGGCTTTCGCCGCCGCCACTGGCGTTATGCCACTGGACATGCCGGAATCGATCCTGGTGCGTTTCAAGGGCAAGCTGCAACCCGGCGTCACCCTGCGTGACCTGGTTCATGCCATCCCTTACTACGCCATCCAGAAAGGCCTGCTGACTGTCGAGAAGAAAGGCAAGAAAAACGCCTTCTCCGGCCGCATCCTGGAAATCGAAGGCCTGGAAACCCTGACCGTCGAACAGGCTTTCGAACTGTCCGACGCCTCGGCCGAACGTTCCGCCGCCGGTTGCACCATCAAGCTGTCGAAAGAGTCGATCGCCGAGTACCTGAAGTCGAACATCACCCTGCTGCGCTGGATGATCGGCGAAGGCTACGGCGATGCCCGCACCCTGGAGCGTCGTGCTCAGGCGATGGAAGCCTGGGTTGCCAATCCAGAGCTGCTGGAAGCCGACAAGGACGCCGAGTACGCGGAAATCATCGAAATCGACCTGGCCGACGTCAAGGAGCCTGTGCTCTGCGCGCCGAACGACCCGGACGACGCCCGTCTGCTCTCCAGCGTTGCTGGCGAGAAGATCGACGAAGTGTTCATCGGTTCCTGCATGACCAACATCGGCCACTTCCGCGCTGCGGGCAAGTTGCTGGAACAGGTCAAAGGTCAGTTGCCAACCCGTCTGTGGCTGTCGCCGCCGACCAAGATGGACGCTCACCAGCTGACCGAAGAAGGCTACTACGGCATCTACGGCAAGGCTGGCGCACGCATGGAAATGCCGGGCTGCTCGCTGTGCATGGGTAACCAGGCACGGGTAGAACCGAACTCCACCGTGGTCTCGACTTCGACCCGTAACTTCCCGAACCGTCTGGGTGACGGCGCGAACGTCTACCTGGCTTCGGCCGAGCTGGCGTCCGTGGCTTCGATCCTGGGTCGCCTGCCGACCGTCGAGGAATACATGGAGTACGCCGGTAAGATCGACAGCATGGCTGCCGACGTTTACCGCTACCTCAGCTTCGACCAGATCGCCGAGTTCCGTGAAGCCGCGGCGAACGCCAAGATTCCGGTCGTTCAAGCCTAAGCTGTACGCGCAATAGAAAAAGCCCCGACTTGTCGGGGCTTTTTTATGCCTGCCCGCCAAGCGAGCGGTTCAATGTGGCGAGCGGGCTTGCCCGCGTTCGACTGCGCAGCAGTCGCAAAACCGGCATCCTTGGTATCCCTGACACACCGAGCTCGCCGGTTTTAGGGCCGCTTCGCAGCCCAGCGCGGGCAAGCCCGCTCGCCACAAGTAAGAAGTATGTTTACTGACGCACCAGGCGCTGATTCTTGAATACAACCGCTTCGGTGCTGCGATACGGATTGATATCCAGCCCACCGCGCCGCACATAACGCGCATACACGGTCAACTTCTCGGGTTTCAACAAGCGTTGCAGGTCGAGAAAGATCCGCTCCACACACTGCTCGTGGAAGTCCGAGTGCTGACGGAAACTCACCAGATACGCCAGCAGACTCGCGTGATCCAGCGCCGCACCGCGATACTCCACCACCACACTGCCCCAGTCCGGCTGGCTGGTCACCGGGCAATTGGACTTGAGCAAATGACTGTGCACGCTCTCCTCGACAGTCCGCGACGCATCGCAACGCAGCAGTTCCGGACGCGGATGGGCGTAGTCACTGACGCTGATCTCCAGATCGTCGATGCACACACCCGGCAAGGCAACCACGCCCTCGGCCTGCACCTCGCTCAAATGGCGGACACGCACCCCCACCGGCTTGCCGGCGGCGGCCGACAGATCGGCACGCAGCACCGCTTCCAGGCTGGCCGTGTCAACGAACGGCGTCTGGTTCAGGGAGTTGAGGTACAGCTTGAAGGACTTGGATTCAATGATATTCGGTGAATCCGCCGGAATGCTGAACTCACCGATCGCCACCACCGGCTTGCCGGACGGCAACAGCCAGGACAACTCGAAGCAATTCCAGAAGTCCACGCCGACATACGGCAGGGTCTCGGCGCTCAAGCCCAGTTCGGCCCATTTGGCCGCCCGTGGAATCGGGAACAACAAGGACGGCGTGTAGGTGGCGATGTACTCACTGGACTTGCCCAGTGGCGAGTGTTCGGCGGCGGGATGCATGACAAGAACCTGACTGAATAAACCCCGCCAGTCTATCGCAATTCACCCACGCGCACGAAAGCCCTCAGCCCAGCCGGCCCCTTCAAGGCGCGATCTTCAACGTCCCGACCATCCCCGCCTGGTAATGCCCGGGAACATTGCAGGCAAACTGCAGGTTCTTCGCCTGGCTGAAGGTCCAGGTCAGTTCGGCGGTCTTGCCCGGTTCCACCAGCACACTGTTGGGATCGTCATGCTTCATCGCGTGCCCCATGGCTGCATGGTCCATCCCAGCCATATTCATGCCGGTGGCAGTCAACTGGCCGCCCTGCTGCATCTTGAGCATCTCCTGCTGGTGCTCGGCATGGGCCGCCGCATGGCCCAGGTTGAATTCATGCAGCAGATGGCCTTTATTGATCAGCACGAAACGCACGGTTTCACCCGCCTTCACATCCAGCTCCTTGGCACTGAAGGCAATGTCGGTCATGGTCACTTCAACCGTGCGGGTGGCTTTGCTCGGTGGTGCCGGCTGGCCGAAATCGTAGCTCTGCGCAGGCGAGGCCCAGGCAGGCAGACTCAGGGCCAACAAACCGGCCAGCAGCAAGCTGTTACGCAAAAACATAATCACACTCCAACGGGATGGGCTCCAGGCTGTGTGAAACTGTAAGGCCCACTCGCTGGCATTGAGCTGACCTGCAGATTACAACTTTGTCAGCTTGGCCCCCGCCCGGCGTGTGCGCGGTATAACGTTCCTGTGTCATTAGCCATGAGTCATCCATGAAACTGCTGATCGTCGAAGACCAACCGAAAACCGGTCATTACCTGCGCCAGGGCCTGAACGAGGCCGGCTTCAACACCGAACTGGTGGCCGACGGCATCACCGGCCAGCACCTGGCGCTGACCGGCGACTACGCGCTACTGATCCTCGACGTCATGCTGCCCGGCCGCGATGGCTGGCAAATCCTCCAGGCCGTGCGCAGCGCCGGCCTGGATATTCCGGTGCTGTTCCTGACCGCCCGCGACGCCGTCGAAGACCGCGTCCATGGTCTGGAACTGGGCGCCGACGACTACCTGGTCAAGCCGTTCGCCTTTTCCGAACTGCTGGCCCGGGTCCGCAGCCTGCTGCGCCGGGGCAGCGCGGCCACCCAGGAAACCCACCTGCAACTGGCCGACCTGCGCCTGGACCTGATTCGCCGTCGGGTCGAGCGGGCCGGGCAGCGCATCGACCTGACCGCCAAGGAGTTCGCCCTGCTGGAAATGCTCCTGCGGCGCCAGGGCGAGGTCCTGCCCAAGTCGCTGATCGCCTCCCAGGTCTGGGACATGAATTTCGACAGCGACACCAATGTCATCGAAGTGGCGATTCGTCGCCTGCGCCTGAAAGTCGACGATGCGCACCCGCACAAGCTGATCCATACCGTACGTGGCATGGGTTATGTCCTCGAAGAGCGCAACGCCTGATGCGCCGCCTGTCCCTGGGCAGTCGCCTGGCCCTACTGTTCGCCGCCTGCACCGCCGTGGTCTCGTTGAGCGCGGGCGTGCTGTTCAACCGCGCCAGCGAGTCGCACTTCATCGAACTCGACCAGCAACTGCTCGATGCGCGCCTGGCGGCCTTGCGTGGCAGCCTGGCGGGCGTCGGGAACCGCGAGGACTTCCAGCAGCGCCGCGAACGGCTGCCAGCCGAACTCAACCTCAGCCCGGATCTGGCCTTGCGGGTCAGCGGTGCCGATGGCCAGCGCTGGTTCAATGCGGCGAATGCCCTGCCCGACGACCTGCCGACGCAAGCCGGGCTCACCAGCCTGCGGATCGAGGGCACCGCCTATCGGGTCTTCAATGCCCCGCTGGACCCGAGCAAGGCCGACTCACCGCAACTGACCCTGATCCTCGATATCACCCATCACCAGCATTTCCTGCAACGCATGCAGCACCTGATCTGGCTGACGGTCAGTCTCTCAGCCCTGGCCACCGCCCTGCTCGGCGCCTGGGCCGCGCGCAGCGGCTTGCGCCCTCTGCGGCGCATGAGTGAAGTCGCCGCCGGGGTGTCGGCGAGTTCGCTGACCCAGCGTCTGCCCGAGGAACAGATGCCGCCGGAACTGGCGGAGCTGGCGCAGTCATTCAATGCCATGCTCGCGCGGCTGGATGACTCGTTCCAGCGACTCTCGGCCTTCTCCGCGGATATCGCCCATGAACTGCGCACGCCGTTGTCGAACCTGCTGACCCACACCCAGGTCACCCTGACCCGGCCCCGGACATTGGAGGACTACCGCGAAACCCTGCACAGCAACCTCGAGGAGCTGCAATGGATGGCGCAGTTGGTCAACGACATGCTCTACCTGGCCAAGGCTGACCACGGGTTGCTGACGCCACGGCGTGAGGCACTTGAACTGGCCGATGAGGTGGATGCCCTGCTGGAGTTCTTTATGCCGCTGGCCGAAGAGAGTCGCGTCCGGCTCAGGCGTGAGGGCAAGGCGAGCCTGGCGGGTGATCGCGGCATGCTGCGTCGGGCGCTGTCCAATCTGCTGGACAATGCCTTGCGCTTCACCCCCATGGAAGGCGAGATCGCGGTCAAGCTGGAGCATGTGGCGCAGGGCCTGCGGGTCAGCGTCGAGAATACGGGGGAAGGTATTGCGCCGGGATTGTTGCCGCAGCTGTTCGACCGTTTTTACCGGGCCGACCCGGCACGCCGTGAAGGCAGCAGTGAACATGCAGGGTTGGGGCTGGCGATTACCCAGTCGATCGTTCGGGCCCATGGCGGGCAGATTCGTTGTGAATCAGGGGTGGGGTGGACGCGGTTTGTGATCGAGCTACCCACCTCTCACTGACACACCTTTATTTGTGGCGAGCGGGCTTGCCCGCGTTCGGCTGCGCAGCAGTCGTAAAACCAGTGACTGCATTTCACCTGACACAATGAGGCCGCTGACTTCAGGGCCGCTTCGCGCCCCAGCGCGGGCAAGCCCGCTCGCCACAGGGGCCATCCCGGATTACGAATAACGCAGGGCGTGAGCCGGCTCGATCTTCGCCGCCCGATACGCCGGATACAGCGTCGCCAGGAAACTGAGGATAAACCCGGCCGAACAGATCAACAGCACATCCCCCGCCTGCAACTGCGACGGCAGGTTACTGACGAAATACACGTCGGAACTGAAGATGTGCTGCCCGGTGACCCGCTCGATCCAACCCACCATCTCACTGACATTCAGCGCCGCAATCACCCCCAGCACACCGCCGATCAGGGTCCCGACAATCCCGATCACCGTGCCCTGAACCATGAAGATCATCATGATCTGCCGTGGCGTGGCGCCGATGGTGCGTAGGATCGCGATATCCGCGCCCTTGTCGTTCACCACCATGATCAGGGTCGCGATGATATTGAATGCCGCCACCGCGACAATCATCAGCAACAACAGGCCAATCATGGTCTTTTCCATCTTCATGGCACTGAACAGGCTGCCCTGGGTATGGGTCCAGTCATCGGCCTTGAAATCGCTGCCCAGCCCCGTGGCGATGTCCGTGGACACCTGCGGTGCCGCATACAGGTCCTTCACCGCCAGCCGCACGCTCTGCACCTGGTTCGGCTGCCAATGCTGGATATCCGCCGCGTCGCTCATATGGATCAGCGCCATGGAGCCGTCCAGCTCGGCACCGACCTTGAACACCCCGACCACATTCAGGCGTTGCAGGCGCGGGGTAATACCGCCGGGCTCGGTGCTGGGCTCCGGGACAATCAGGGTCAGCTTGTCGCCAACATTCACCCGGAAGCGCCGTGCGGTGATCTCACCGATCACCACCCCGAACTCACCCGGTTTCAAATCTTCCAGGCGACCCTGGACAATATGCTGGGCCACAATCGACACCTTGCCTTCCTGGGCCGGGTCGACGCCGCTGATCTGGATCGGCTGCATCGAACCCTTGTAGGAGAGCATGCCGTCCATTTCGGTAAAGGGCACCGCCGCCGTCACTTCAGGGTTCTTCAGCGCCGCCGCGGCCACCGGCTGCCAGTCGTCGATGGGCTTGACGCCGACGATGGTGGCGTGGGGCACCATGCCAAGGATTCGCGAGCTCATTTCCTTCTGGAAACCGTTCATCACCGACAACACCACGATCATCGCCAACACGCCCAGGGCGAGGCCGATCATCGAGGTCATCGAGATAAACGAGACAAAACGGTTGCGGCGCTTGGCGCGGGTATAGCGCGTGCCGATGAAAATCGATAACGGTCTGAACATTCGCTGGCCACCGTAGAAAAATAATCGACCCGACACCCGCGCAATTCAACGGGTGCAGGTCCTGGCGAATCAGATAGCGACGAGTTTGCCGTCTTCCAGGTGCAACACACGATCCATTTGGCGGGCCAGGTTCATGTCGTGGGTCACCACCAGGAACGCCGTGCGCATCGAGGTGCTGAGCTCCAGCATCAGGTCCTGGATGCCCTGGGCAGTGTGGTGGTCGAGGTTGCCAGTAGGCTCGTCGAGCATCACCAGTCCCGGCTTGTTCACCAGGGCCCGGGCAATCGCCACGCGCTGGCGCTCGCCACCGGACAGCTCCGATGGCTTGTGCTCCAGGCGATGACCGAGACCGACCCGCTCCAGCAACGCCGTGGCGCGCTGACGGGCCTCCGGAATCGCGGTGCGCCCGATCAGCAGCGGCATGCAGACGTTCTCCAGCGCGGTGAACTCGGGCAGCAGGTGGTGGAACTGGTAGACGAACCCCAGCGAACGGTTGCGCAGCAGACCACGGGCTTTCTCGCCCAGGGCGGAAAGCTCCTCGCCGGCCAGCCAGACACTGCCCTGGGACGGCGTATCGAGACCACCCAGAAGGTTGAGCAAGGTACTTTTGCCCGAACCCGAGCTGCCGACGATCGCCACCCGCTCACCCGCGTGCAACTCCAGTTGCAGGCCCGACAGGACCACCACCGACTCCGGGCCTTCCTCGTAGGACTTGCCCAGGTTGCGGCAACTCAGCACTGCTTTTTCACTCATGCCCAACTCACTCATAACGTAGCGCCTCCGCAGGCTGGGTGCGCGCCGCACGCCAGGCTGGATACAGGGTGGCGAGGAAACTCAGGACCAGTGCCGCGCCGCAGACCATCAACACGTCCTCGGCCATCAACTGGGACGGCAGGTAGTCGATGAAGTACACGTCGGCATTGAGAAACTTGTGCCCGATCAGGCGTTCCAGGGCGGCAATCGCGGCGCTGACGTTCAGCGCTGCGAGGATCCCCACCACCGCACCGATCAGCGTACCGATCACCCCGATCACCGTGCCCTGGACCATGAAGATCGCCATGATCTGTCCGGGCGTGGCGCCCAGGGTGCGCAGGATGGCGATATCGCCCTTCTTGTCGTTCACCACCATCACCAGGGTCGAGATGATGTTGAACGCCGCCACCGCCACGATCAGCAGCAACAACAGGCCGATCATGGCCTTTTCCATCTTGATCGCCTGGTACAGGTTGCCGTGGGTACGGGTCCAGTCACGGGCGTAGTAATGACCATCGCCCAACTGCTGGGCGATCTCCCAGGCCGTGCGCGGGGCCTGGAACAGGTCGTCGAACTTCAGGCGCAGACCCTGGACCTGGTCCGGCTTCCAGCGATGCAGGCGCGCCAGGTCCTCGAGGTTGGTCACACCGAGGTAACCGTCCAGCTCACCGGCGCCGACATGGAAGATGCCGACCACGGTGAAACGCTTCATCCGCGGAAACATCCCCGCCGGGGTCACCGTGACTTCCGGGGCGACGAAGGTCAGCTTGTCGCCAAGTCCGACGCCCAGCTTGGTCGCGGCCTTGTCGCCGATGACGATGCCGAAGCTGCCGGGGGTCAGCGCATCGAGCTGGCCCTGCTGCATGAACTGGTCAATGATCGAGACCTTGCGCTCCTGCGCCGGGTCGATGGCATTGAGGATCACCTTCTGCACCTGGCCGTTGTTGGTCAACAGGCCCTGCATCTGGGTAAACGGCGCGACGGCCTCTACCTTCGGGTTCTTGAGGATCCTGTCGGCCAGCGCCGGCCAGTTGCTGATCGGCTCATCCGCCTCGATGGTCGCGTGGGGCACCATGCCCAGCACGCGGGTGCGCATCTCATGATCGAAGCCGTTCATCACCGAGAGCACTACGATCATCACGACCACGCCAAGCGCGAGTCCGATCATCGAAGTCAGGGAAATGAAAGACACAAAATGATTGCGACGCTTTGCACGGGTATAACGCGTGCCAATAAATACGAAGAGTGGTCTGAACATGTCGGGGCTTGTTCGGAGGAAAAGAAGACGTCCTTGTGGCGAGGTAGGGTCAGCAGCTTTACACTCAGACCATCACCTCTGCCCTGGGTTCGCCATGTCGACATTAGATGAAGAAGATCGCCGCGAATACTACCGTATCGAGGACACGATCGCACTGGAAATCAGCCCCTTGTCCGCCCCCGACGCGGCGAGCAAGGAAGTGTTACAAGATGCTTCGCCGCTCTTCAATCTGCTGAGCGAACTGCACCTGAGCGAATTCGAGTCCCAGCACCTGCTACGCCAGGTCAGCGAGCGCGACCGAAGCCTGACGGCCTTCCTCAAGGCCCAGAACAAGCGCGTCGACCTGCTGAGCCAGGTGATGGCCTATTCGGTGCTGGGCGAGTTCGGCGAACCGCAACGGGTGACGATTTCCGAAGGCGGCCTGGAGTTCGAACACCATATCGCCTATCCCGCCGGCAGCCACCTGGCGGTCAAGATGGTGCTGATGCCCCAGGCGCTCGGGCTGTTGCTGCGGGCCAAGGTGACCCATTGCGCACCCCGCCACTTCGGCACCTTCGATATCGGCACCGAGTTCGAAGCCTTGACCGATGCCCAACGCCAGTTGCTGGCGCGGCATATCCTGCAGAAACAGGCGCAGGAACGACGCCTGGCCCGGGAGCAGAACGATCCCGAGGCCTCTTGATCCTGAGGGCAGCCGCCAGGCTGCCGTCCCAACCTTGTAACCGTATTTTTTCTCCCTGAAGGAGCAGTCGTGACTCTGATTTATGGCCATCGTGGCGCCAAAGGTGAAGCACCGGAAAACACCCTGACCAGTTTCCAGGAATGCCTCAAGCACGGCGTACGCCGCTGCGAACTGGACCTGCACCTGTCCATGGACGGTGAACTGATGGTCATCCATGACCCGACCCTCAAGCGCACCACCGACCGCCGCGGCAAGGTGGTCGAGCACTCCGCCGCCGAGCTGGTGACCTATGACGCGCGCCAGGGTGGTCCGGGCTGGATCAAGCCCTGCCCGATTCCACGGTTGGAAGAATTGTTCGAACAGTGCGATTTCGAGCACTGGCAACTGGAAGTCAAGAGCGCCTCGCGCACCCGGGCGGCGACCACCGTGCTGGCGATCCGCGAAATGGCCCAGCGTTTCGGCCTGCTGGACAAGGTCACCGTCACCTCCAGCTCCCGGGAAGTGCTCAAGGCCGCCCTGGAACTGACCCCGGACCTGTCACGCGGACTGGTAGCCGAATACGCCTGGCTCGACCCGTTGAAGGTCGCCCAGAGTTATGGCTGCAAGATTCTGGCGTTGAACTGGACACTCTGCACCCCGGAACGCCTGATCAAGGCCCAGCGTCAGGGTCTGCATGTGTCGGTGTGGACGGTCAACGAACCCGCGCTGATGCGCAGGCTCGCTGACTTCGGCGTCGATAGCCTGATTACAGACTTTCCCGGTTTGGCCACGGCCACACTTGGCAAAGGCTGAAATCGGTCTCCCCGGCCGGCTCAGGCCACCGGCCGGAGCCGCTCAAAAAAGCCGGTTGATGCCATCGTACGCCGCTACCCGATAGGCTTCGGCCATGGTCGGGTAGTTGAACGTGGTGTTGACGAAGTACTTCAGGGTGTTGTTCTCACCCGGCTGGTTCATGATCGCCTGACCGATGTGCACGATCTCCGACGCCTGATAGCCGAAGCAGTGCACACCCAGCACTTCCAGGGTTTCACGGTGGAACAGGATCTTCAGCATGCCTTGCGGCTCGCCGGCGATCTGCGCCCGGGCCATGCTCTTGAAGAACGCCTTGCCGACTTCGTAAGGCACCTTGGCCTTGGTCAGTTCATGCTCGTTCTTACCGATCGAGCTGATCTCCGGAATGGTGTAGATCCCGGTCGGCACGTCGTTGACATAACGCCAGCTGCCATTGTCGACAATGCTGCCCGCCGCCGAACGCCCCTGGTCGTGGGCGGCACTGGCCAGGCTCGGCCAGCCGATCACATCACCGGCGCCGTAGATGTTCGGCACGCAGGTGCGATAGTTCTCGTCGACCTCGATCTGGCCACGGCTGTTGACCTTGACCCCGATGTTTTCCATGCCCAGCTTGTCGGTGTTGCCGGTCCGGCCGTTGCACCAGAGCAAGGCGTCGGCCTTGATCTTCTTGCCCGACTTCAGGTGCAGGATCACCCCGTTGTCCAGGCCTTCGACCCGCTCGTACTCTTCGTTGTGACGCACGGTGATGTTGTTGTTACTGAAGTGGTAGCTCAGGGCCTGGGAAATTTCCGAATCCAGGAAGCTGAGCAACTGGTCGCGGTTGTCGACCAACTCCACCAGCACGCCGAGACCACTGAAGATCGAGGCGTATTCACAACCGATCACCCCGGCACCGTAGATGATCAGCTTGCGCGGCGTGTGGCCCAGGCTGAGGATGGTGTCGCTATCGTAGATACGCGGGTGGTGAAAATCGATATCGGCCGGGCGATACGGGCGCGAACCGGTGGCGATGATGATGTGCTTGGCCACCAGTTTCTCGACCACACCGTTGGAGCAGACCACTTCGATGGTTTGCTCGTCGGCGAAGCTGCCGGTGCCGAAGAACAGGTCAACCCGGTTGCGGGCGTAGAAGCCGGTGCGCGAAGCGACCTGCTTGGCGATGACCTTCTCCGCGCTTTTCAGCACGTCCGGAAAGGAAAACCAGCGCGGTTCACCAATGGCCCGGAACATCGGGTTGGTGTTGAACTGCATGATCTGCCGGACCGAGTGACGCAAGGCCTTGGACGGGATGGTCCCCAGGTGGGTGCAGTTACCGCCGACCTGGCGACGGCTGTCGACCATCGCCACCTTGCGCCCCGCTTTCGCGGCGTTCATTGCCGCGCCTTCACCAGCAGGGCCGGAACCCAGTACCACTACGTCGTAGTTGTAGACAGCCATGCGTACTCCTCAGAACAGGCCGAGGCACCCCTCTGGCACCTGCGGCTAAATCATGTCGCGGCCAGCGACATGAAGGATCAAATCTCGGTGTGCAGTCTATAGAAGCTTCAACGCCGCGCACATTAACCCTTGGTCGCGTCGTAGGCCAGCTTTGCCTGCACTACATGTTATGCCCATCACCCTTGGCCAGGCGCTCGAACGCCTGATTTGTCCGTGTGACGAAACCTGTATCGGCACGCATCACAAAAAATGCGGCGATACCGTGTTTTTCCGCGTAGTCCCAGCCACGCTCGGGCCCCAGTATCAGCAACAGCGTCGACAAACCATCGGCCATCAGCGTCGAAGGGTGAATCACCGTGACCGACGCCAGGTTATGGATAATCGGCGCGCCGGTCAGGGCATTGAAGGTATGGGAATAACGCTTGCCGTCCTGTTCGAAATAATTACGGTAGTCGCCAGACGTGGAAACGCCATAACCGTCGAGGGCGATGATCCGCTGCGCCACCTGCTCGTCATCCCGTGGCACCTCCAGGGCGATCCGCCAGGGACTGCCATCGGGCTTTTTGCCGACGGCCTTCAGCTCGCCGGTGGCTTCGGCGAGAAAACTGTCCAGGCCCATCGCTTTCAATCGATCAACGATACGGTCGACCGTATAACCCGCCGCGATACTGTTGAAGTCCACCTCCACGGCAGCGTCCTTGCACAGCTGGTCGCCGTCGATCCGCAGGTAGCGGTGGCCGACACGCTGGCGCACCTCGGCCAACTGCGCCGCGGCCGGCACCTTTTCCTCGCGCCCTTGCGGACCGAAGCCCCAGAGGTTCATCAAGGGCTCGACCGTCAGGTCGTAGGCGCCGTCGCTGTCCAGCGACAACTGTTCGCCGACGCGGACCAGTTCCAGAATGGAGGACGGCATGACCTGGCAACTGTGGGCCGGCAGTTCGTTGAAACGCTCGATATCCGAGTCGCCGCGATAGGTCGACATCTGCCGGTCGACCTCGGCCAGGATCGCCTCGACCGCGGGCTTGACCTCGGTGACCGTCGGGCCACCGGCATGCCGGATGTACTGGATCGAATAGGTGCTGCCCATGGTCGGACCACCGAACTGCTCCAGCGAGTCGGCGTTGCCGCAACCACCGAGCCAGGCAAAAACACCGCCCAGCACCAGGACTCGTAACAAAGATGCGGCCGCCTGAGGATTTGACATAGTCTGTAGAAAGGCCCTTTTCGAGGTTGACCATTATGCGTCAGATAGCCGCCTGCCTATTGCTGATCTTCAGCTCACTGACCTGGGCCGGCCCCGCCGAACGCCTGAAGGAAGCGCATTTCCCCAGCCAATGGCACAACGGCAGCGAAACCCTCGAGCTCAAGGGGCAGACCGTCCTCGCCTACCTCTGGGCCGACGTCTATGCCGCCGCGCTGTATAGCGCCCCCGGCATCAGTGCCCGCCAGGCCGTCGCCGAACTGCGCGACCAGCGCCTGGAGCTCTATTACTTTCGCGACATCGACCGCCTTGATGTGATCAAAGCCGCCACCGCCACCCTGCAACGCCAGCAAACAGCGACTACCCTGGCCCGCCTGCAAGGCGAACTGGACAGCCTGCACCAGCGTTTCATGGACATTCAGCGCGGTGATCGCTATGCACTCGACTACCGCGTCGGACGCGGGCTGAACCTGGAGCGCAATGGCCAGGTCATCTTCAGCAGTCGCGATCCGGAACTGGCCAGGGTGTACTTGGGTATCTGGTTGGCCCCGCAAGGCCTGTCTGACCCGTTACGGGAAACACTGCTCGCACAAAACCCCGGCTGAAGCCGTCTAGATCAAGGGTTGTGCCACTTAGCCAGCAGGCTAGGTTTTTTGTTGCCTGATGACCCTAATACACATATCGTTACAAAACTGTACTGCCAGCGTGCGTATGCCTGAAAGGTTCAGTAAGGACGAGCAAAGACGATGGATTGCTTATAAGAACAGACAAAGAGAGTAAATAAAATGGCCTCGAATACAGGCAAGGGCAAGGCGATTTTTCGCGTTGTCAGCGGCAACTTCCTTGAGATGTTCGACTTCATGGTTTACGGCTTTTATGCCACGGCCATCGCTAAAACCTTCTTTCCTGCCGACAGCGCTTTTGCATCCCTGATGCTCTCGCTCGCCACCTTTGGTGCCGGCTTCCTGATGCGTCCGCTGGGTGCGATTTTCCTCGGCGCCTACATTGACCGCCATGGTCGTCGTCAAGGCCTGATCATCACCCTGGCACTGATGGCCGCGGGCACGGTGCTGATTGCCTGCGTACCCGGCTATGCGACCCTGGGGGTTGCAGCACCGCTGCTGGTCCTGCTTGGTCGCTTGCTGCAAGGCTTCTCAGCTGGCGTGGAACTGGGTGGCGTCTCGGTCTACCTGGCCGAGATCTCGACCCCGGGCCGCAAGGGCTTTTTCGTCAGTTGGCAGTCCGCCAGCCAACAAGCCGCGGTGGTCTTCGCCGGTTTGCTGGGTGTAGGCCTCAACCATTGGCTGAGCCCCGAGCAAATGGGTGACTGGGGCTGGCGCGTGCCGTTCCTGGTGGGCTGCATGATCGTTCCGGCGATCTTCCTCATCCGTCGCTCGCTGGAAGAAACCCCTGAGTTCCAGGCCCGCAAGCATCGTCCGAGCCTGCAGGAAGTGATGCGCTCGATCGCTCAGAACTTTGGCCTGGTCGTGGCGGGCATGGCGCTGGTGGTGATGACCACCGTGTCCTTCTACCTGATCACCGCCTACACCCCGACCTTCGGCAAGAACGAGCTGCACCTGTCGGACTTCGACGCGCTGCTGGTCACCGTGTGCATCGGTATCTCGAACTTCGTCTGGCTGCCGGTGATGGGTGCGCTGTCCGACAAGATCGGGCGCAAGCCGCTGCTGCTGGCGGCGACCATCCTGGCGATCCTCACGGCGTATCCGGTGCTGTCCTGGCTGGTGGCGGACCCGAGCTTCAGCCACCTGCTGATCGCCGAACTGTGGCTGTCGTTCCTCTATGGTTCCTATAACGGTGCCATGGTGGTGGCACTGACCGAGATCATGCCGGTCGAAGTGCGGACCACCGGTTTCTCCCTGGCCTACAGCCTGGCGACGGCGACCTTCGGCGGCTTTACTCCAGCGGCCTGTACCTACCTGATCCACGTGCTGGACAACAAGGCGGCACCGGGCATCTGGCTCAGTGGCGCGGCGGTACTGGGGTTGATCGCGACCCTGGTGCTGTTCCGTGGCAACAAGCATGAACTGCGCACCGCGCAGATGGCCGTGTCCAGCAGAGGCTGACCGGGCACCTTCGCGGGCAAGCCGGGCCACCTGCTCCTGCAATCCCACAGTTGCACACAAAATCTGTGTTCGACGCGGGACTGTAGGAGCAGGGCTTGCCCGCGAAGAGGCCAGACCAGACGCTGCCCCCTCTGTATGCCATGCACCAACAAAAACGCCCCGACAAGTCGGGGCGTTTTCATGTGCGACTATTGCTTAGCGCGGGAACGCAGGCGGGTTGACCCCGGCCATGTCTTCCATCACGCGGACCACCTGGCAGCTGTAACCGAATTCGTTGTCGTACCAGACGTACAGCACAACACGGTTATCGTTGCAGATGGTCGCCTCAGCGTCGACCACACCGGCGTGGCGCGAACCGACGAAGTCGGTGGAGACCACTTCCTGGGAATTGACGAAGTCGATCTGCTTGTGCAGATCCGAGTGCAGCGCCATGTAGCGCAGGTACTCGTTCATCTCTTCACGAGTGCTGGCCTTCTCCAGGTTCAGGTTGAGAATGGCCATCGACACGTTCGGCGTCGGAACGCGGATCGCGTTACCGGTCAGCTTGCCGGCCAGCTCAGGCAGGGCCTTGGCAGCAGCGGTGGCGGCACCGGTCTCGGTGATCACCATGTTCAACGCGGCGCTACGGCCACGGCGATCGCCCTTGTGGAAGTTGTCGATCAGGTTCTGGTCGTTGGTGTACGAGTGAACCGTTTCAACGTGACCGTTGACGATGCCGAACTTGTCGTTGACGGCCTTGAGCACCGGCACGATGGCGTTGGTGGTGCAGGACGCCGCGGAAACGATCTTGTCGTCAGCGGTGATTTCGCCATGGTTGATACCATGCACGATGTTCTTCAGCTTGCCCTTGCCCGGTGCGGTCAGGACAACGCGGTCGATACCCGGGCAGGCCAGGTGCTGGCCCAGGCCGTCGGCGTCACGCCATACACCGGTGTTGTCCACCAGCAGGGCGTCCTTGATGCCGTACTGGGTGTAGTCCACCTCGGCCGGGTTCTTCGCGTAGATGACCTGGATCAGGTTACCGTTGGCGGTGATGGTGCTGTTTTCTTCGTCGATGGTGATGGTGCCGTTGAACGGACCATGAACCGAATCGCGACGCAGCAGGCTGGCGCGCTTGGTCAGGTCGTTGTCGGCGCCCTTGCGCACAACGATGGCACGCAGGCGCAGGCCGTCGCCGCCACCGGTTTTCTCGATCAGGATACGGGCCAGCAGGCGACCGATACGACCGAAACCGTACAGCACCACATCAGTGCCCTTGCGACCGGCAGCGCTTTGCTGGCCAACCACATCAGCCAGTTCTTCGCGAACGAACTGTTCGGCGCTACGGCCATTGCCTTGCGCCTTGAATTTCACGGCCAGCTTGCCCAGGTCCACCGAAGCGGCACCCAGCTTGAGCTCGCTCATCGCCTTGAGCAGCGGGAAAGTCTCGTGGACGGACAGTTCGACATCATCACTCTGACGATGGCGAGCAAAGCGGTGAGCCTTGAGAATCGCGATGACAGACTGGTTGATCAGGCTGCGGCCATAGATCGAACTCACCACATTGTTATTGCGGTAGAGCTGACCGATAAGCGGGATCATCGCTTCTGCAAGCGCTTCACGATCAATCCACTCACCAAGACACTGGTCGGGCTTCTGAGTCACGGGAACCTTCCACATGTAGGGGCTGAAAAAAGGGGCTACATTATGCCGCCGAGTGGCCCTGCGAGCAATGCGCGCCTGTCGTGCATCCCGCAACAAAAACCCTTTTTAAAAAAACGCACCCCGCGCGAGCCCAGCAAATACGCGGGTTGCAGAAGGGCATAGGGTTGGCGGTCATTGGCGACTTGTCCGTAACCCTCCAAAACATACGCCCGATACGGCACTACATAATGAGCCGAAAAGCGCTATTTTTTGTCATAGCCACTACATTTCCCTCAATGCGTAATAGAAACAGTCTGCAACTGACAGGCGGCACCCGGGACCGTTACAATTACCGACTTTGTCGCAACGCTTGGAGCTCAACCTTCCGTGCCCGTTCTGCGTCTACCGCTTCTCCCTGCCGCGGCAGGTAAACAGCACTGGGGTAATCTCCCCGGTGCCGCCCTGAGCCTGGCCATTGCCGAGGCTGCCAGCGCTGCCAAGCGCTTCACCCTGCTGCTGACCGCCGACAGCCAAAGTGCCGAACGGCTCGAACAGGAGCTGAGTTTCTTCGCCCCCGACTTGCCGGTGCTGCATTTCCCGGACTGGGAAACCCTGCCCTACGATCTGTTTTCACCGCACCAGGACATCATCTCCCAGCGCATCGCCAGCCTTTATAGGCTGCCGGAGCTGGCCCATGGCGTGCTGGTGGTGCCGATCACCACCGCCCTGCACCGCCTGGCCCCAACCAAGTTCCTGCTGGGCAGCAGCCTGGTGCTGGATATCGGCCAGAAGCTCGATGTGGAGCAGATGCGCACACGGCTGGAGGCCACCGGTTACCGTTGCGTCGACACGGTCTACGAACATGGCGAGTTCGCCGTGCGCGGCGCCCTGATCGACCTCTTCCCGATGGGCAGCAAGCTGCCGTACCGCATCGACCTGTTCGACGACGAAATCGAGACCCTGCGTACCTTCGACCCGGAAAACCAGCGCTCCATCGACAAGGTCGACTCGGTACGCCTGCTGCCGGCCAAGGAGTTTCCGTTGCAGAAAGAAGCGGTCACCCGCTTCAAGGCGCGCTTTCGCGAACGCTTCGACGTCGACTTCCGCCGCTGCCCGATCTTCCAGGACCTGAACAGCGGGATCACCCCCGCCGGTATCGAGTACTACCTGCCGCTGTTCTTCGAGGAAACCTCGACCCTGTTCGACTACCTGCCCCAGGACACCCAGGTGTTCTCCCTGCCGGGCATCGAGCAGGCGGCGGAAAACTTCTGGAACGATGTGCGCAACCGCTACGAGGAGCGTCGCGTCGACCCGACCCGGCCACTGCTGCCGCCGGCCGAACTGTTCCTGCCGGTGGAAGACTGCTTCGCCCGCCTGAAAAGCTGGCCGCGGGTGGTCGCCAGCCAGCAGGACGTGGAAACCGGCATCGGCCGTGAACGTTTCGCCGCCCGCGAACTGCCGAACCTGGCGATCGAGGCCAAGGCCAACCAGCCGCTGGCGGCACTCTCCGCGTTCCTCGACGAATTTCCTGGTCGCGTGCTGTTCACCGCCGAATCCGCCGGGCGCCGGGAAGTCCTGCTGGAACTGCTCGAACGCCTGAAGCTGCGGCCGAAGACCGTCGACAGCTGGCCGGACTTCGCCGCCGGCAAGGATCGCCTGGCGATCACCATCGCGCCGCTGGACGAAGGCCTGGTGCTGGACGACCCGGCCCTGGCGCTGATTGCCGAAAGCCCGCTGTTCGGTCAGCGCGTGATGCAGCGCCGGCGTCGGGAAAAACGCGCCGACGCCAACAACGACGCAGTGATCAAGAACCTCACCGAGCTGCGCGAAGGCGCGCCGGTGGTGCATATCGACCACGGTGTCGGCCGCTACCTGGGCCTGGCGACCCTGGAGATCGACAACCAGGTCGCCGAGTTCCTCACCCTGGCCTACGCCGAGGGCGCCAAGCTCTATGTGCCGGTGGCCAACCTGCACCTGATCGCCCGCTACACCGGCAGCGACGACGCCCTCGCCCCGCTGCACCGGCTGGGCTCGGAAACCTGGCAGAAAGCCAAGCGCAAGGCCGCCGAACAGGTCCGTGACGTCGCCGCCGAACTGCTCGACATCTACGCCCGCCGCGCCGCCCGCGAAGGGTATGCCTTCGCCGACCCGAAAGCCGACTACGCGACCTTCAGCGCCGGCTTCCCGTTCGAGGAAACCCCGGACCAACAGACCACCATCGACGCCGTGCGCGCCGACATGCTCGCGCCCAAGCCGATGGACCGCCTGGTCTGCGGCGACGTCGGCTTCGGCAAGACCGAAGTGGCCATGCGCGCGGCGTTTATCGCCGTGCACGGCGGCAAGCAGGTGGCGATCCTGGTGCCCACCACCCTGCTCGCCCAGCAGCACTACAACAGCTTCCGCGATCGCTTCGCCGACTGGCCGGTGAGCGTGGAAGTAATGAGCCGCTTCAAGTCCACCAAGGAGGTCAACGCCGCAGTGGCGGACCTCGCCGAAGGCAAGATCGATATCGTCATCGGCACCCACAAGCTGCTGCAGGACGATGTGAAGATCAAGAACCTGGGCCTGGTGATCATCGACGAAGAACACCGTTTCGGTGTACGCCAGAAAGAACAGCTCAAGGCCCTGCGCAGCGAAGTTGACATCCTCACCCTGACCGCCACGCCGATTCCGCGCACGCTGAACATGGCGGTGTCGGGCATGCGCGACCTGTCGATCATCGCCACCCCGCCGGCACGCCGGCTGTCGGTGCGCACCTTCGTCATGGAGCAGAACAAGAGCACGGTCAAGGAAGCCCTGCTCCGCGAGTTGCTGCGCGGCGGCCAGGTCTACTACCTGCACAACGATGTGAAGACCATCGAGAAATGCGCCGCCGACCTCGCCGAACTGGTGCCGGAAGCACGTATCGGCATCGGCCACGGACAGATGCGCGAGCGCGAACTCGAACAGGTGATGAGCGACTTCTACCACAAGCGCTTCAACGTGCTGATCGCCTCGACCATCATCGAGACCGGCATCGACGTGCCAAGCGCCAACACCATTATCATCGAGCGTGCCGACAAGTTCGGCCTGGCCCAGTTGCACCAGTTGCGCGGCCGGGTCGGGCGCAGTCACCACCAGGCCTATGCCTACCTGCTGACCCCGGGTCGCCAGCAGATCACTTCCGACGCGGAAAAGCGCCTGGAGGCCATCGCCAATACCCAGGACCTCGGGGCCGGCTTCGTGCTCGCCACCAATGACCTGGAAATCCGTGGCGCCGGCGAACTGCTCGGCGACGGCCAGAGCGGGCAGATCCAGGCGGTAGGCTTTACCCTCTACATGGAAATGCTCGAGCGCGCGGTCAAGGCCATTCGCAAGGGCGAGCAACCCAACCTCGACCAGCCCCTGGGCGGTGGTCCGGAAATCAACCTGCGCCTGCCGGCGCTGATTCCCGAAGACTACCTGCCGGACGTGCACGCACGGCTGATCCTCTACAAGCGTATCGCCTCGGCGACCGACGAAGAGGGTCTCAAGGACCTGCAAGTGGAAATGATCGACCGCTTCGGCCTGCTGCCGGAACCGACCAAGAACCTGGTGCGCCTGACCCTGCTCAAACTGCAGGCCGAGCAGCTGGGCATCAAGAAGGTCGATGGCGGTCCGCAAGGTGGGCGCATCGAGTTCGCCGCGGACACCCCGGTTGATCCGCTGTCGCTGATCAAGCTGATCCAGGGCCAGCCCAACCGCTACAAGTTCGAAGGTGCCACCCTGTTCAAGTTCATGGTACCGATGGAACGTGCAGAAGAACGCTTTAATACACTGGAGGCGCTGTTCGAACGCCTCACCCCGAAAACTGCCTGAAGGACGCCGTATGCGCCTGATACCCTCGCTGGCCTTGTTGTTGGTCCTGATCGCCCCGGCGGCGCTGGCCGACGAGTTGTATCAGATCGAAATGATCCTGATCCGGCAGAACCTGGAGCAACCCTTCCAGAGTCAACCGGCGCCCGAGGATTGGGCCAAGGGTGCCAAGCCGGTCACTGCCGACCAGGAACGCACCCCCAGCCTCAACGACATGACCGCCAAGCTCGGCGCCAGCGGCAACTACGAGGTGCTGCTGCACAAGGCCTGGCAACAGCCCCTGAGCGACCAGCCGAGCCTGATCTCGATCACCGAGGGCCAGGAGCAGTTCGGCCAGTTTCCGGTGCAAGGCACGCTGAGCCTGACCCTCAAGCGTTTCACCGACGTGCAGGCGCAGTTCTGGGTCAACCAGTTCGACAACAACGGCGTGGTCAGTGCCAGCGAACGCCTGAACCAGACCAGCCAGACCAAGAACGGTCAACTCAACTTCCTCGATGCCGGCCACCTCGCCCTGCTGCTCAAGGTGACCTCACTCGCCGCATCGAAACGCGAAGCGCCGTCACAGAATCTCGACCAGTGAACGTCCGATGCCCTCGTCCCTGACGCCCGCCCTGACGAAACCGCTTGCCGCGTCCTGGGTCAGTCGCTTCAAGGAACAGAGCCTGGAGCGTGGCCGGCGCTACGCCCTGGAAAACCGCGTAAGGATCGTCCAGGCCGGCGACAGCACCATTACCGCCAGTTGCGAAGGCTCGGGCGGCAATACCTATCGTCAGACCATCCACCTGCGTGAGTCCGCCAAAGGCACGCTGCTGGTGATCGACGCCACCTGCACCTGCCCGGTGCGCAGCTGCTGCAAGCACACCGCAGCAGTGTTGCTGCAAGTCCAGGAAACCCTGGCCTACCCCGCGGCGGAAAAGGACGCCCAATTGCTGGAAAAACTCCAGGCGGTGCTGGATGCGCGCACGCCGTCGCCCTTGCCGCAACAGCAGATCGACGACCTGATGCCGGTGCCGCGCCTGTGGCTGGCGAGCATCGAGTTCAGCGCCTTCGAACCGCGCAACGGGCGCATGCAACGTTATATCCAGCACCGCGCGGCGCTCTCCTTCGAGTACCTGGGCGAATACGTCAGCGGGCAGAAAAACGCCGATATCATCCTGCGCCAGGAACAGCAGAGCCTGCGCATCAAGCGCCAGCTCGAAGCGGAAAAGGCCTGTCGCGAGCAATTGCGCCTGCTGGGATTCAAGATCGCCACGCGCCAGAGCAAGGCGCTGCCGGAAAGTGCCGGCGAGCTGTTCGAAATGGTCAATGACAGCGCCTGGCTGAATTTCACCCTCAACGAACTGCCGGGACTGCGCGCCCAGGGCTGGGAATTGCAGATCGAGGAGGACTTCGGTTTCGACCTCAGCCCCGTGGAAGACTGGTACGCCACGGTCGATGAAGCCCCCGAGCGCGACTGGTTCGACCTGGAACTGGGAATCATCGTCAATGGCGAGCGCCTGAGCCTGCTGCCGATCCTGTTGAACCTGGTACGCTCGCATACCGAACTGCTCAACCCCGAGCGCCTGGCCCGGCGCCGCGACGACGAACTGATCCTGGTGAATATCCCGGCCTCCCCCGCCGGCAACCACGGGCCACTCCAGGTCGCCTTGCCCTACGGACGCCTGCGCCCGGTGCTGAACACCCTGGGCGAGTTCTACCTGCAGGAGCCCGGCACCACCCGCCTGCGCCTGAGCCATGCCGATGCGACCCGGCTCAATCCGCTGGACGAGCTGTCGCTGCTCTGGGAAGGCGGCGAACAGATCCGCAGCTTCGCCCAGCGGCTGCGGGATATCCGCGACTACAGCGCGGCGCTTCCCGAAGGCCTCAACGCGACGCTGCGCCCTTACCAGCACGAGGGCCTGAGCTGGATGCAGTCGCTACGGCAACTGGAAGTCGGCGGAATCCTGGCCGATGACATGGGCCTGGGCAAGACCTTGCAGACCCTGGCCCACATTCTCAGTGAAAAGCAGGCAGGACGCCTCGACCGTCCGTGCATGGTGGTGATGCCCACCAGCCTGATTCCCAACTGGCTGGACGAAGCCGCGCATTTCACCCCGCAGCTCAAGGTGCTGGCGCTGTACGGCGCCGGGCGCAAGAAGCATTTCGAGCAGTTGCAGGACTACGACCTGCTGCTCACCACCTACGCCCTGCTGCCCAAGGATATCGAACTGCTCAAGGCCCAGCCGCTGCACGTGCTGGTACTCGACGAGGCGCAGTACATCAAGAATCCGGGCAGCAAGGCCGCCCAGGCCGCCCGTGAACTGGACGCGCGGCAACGCCTGTGCCTCAGCGGTACGCCGCTGGAAAACCATCTGGGCGAGCTCTGGTCGCTGTTTCACTTCCTGCTGCCGGGCTGGCTGGGGGACGTCAAGAGCTTCAACCGCGACTATCGGACGCCGATCGAAAAACACGCCAGCGAAGTCCGCCTGCAACACCTCAACGGCCGGATCAAACCCTTCCTGCTGCGCCGCACCAAGGAACAGGTGGCCACCGAGCTGCCACCCAAGACCGAGATCATCCACTGGGTCGAACTCAACGAGGCCCAGCGCGATGTCTACGAGACCATGCGCCTGGCCATGGACAAGAAGGTCCGCGCCGAGATCACCCGCAAAGGCGTGGCCCGCAGCCAGATCATCATCCTCGAGGCGCTGCTCAAGCTGCGCCAGGTCTGCTGCGACCTGCGCCTGGTCAACGACGCCCCCTTGCCCGCGCGTGGTAGCGCTTCCGGCAAGCTCGACAGCCTGATGGAGATGCTCGAGGAGCTGTTCGACGAGGGGCGACGGATCCTGTTGTTCTCGCAGTTCACCTCGATGCTGTCACTGATCGAGTTGGAATTGCGTAAGCGCGGGGTGGCCTACGCGCTGCTGACCGGGCAGACCCGTGACCGGCGCACGCCGGTCAAGGACTTCCAGAGCGGCAAGTTGCAGATTTTCCTGATCAGCCTCAAGGCTGGCGGCGTGGGGCTGAACCTCACCGAAGCCGACACGGTGATCCATTACGATCCGTGGTGGAACCCGGCCGCCGAACACCAGGCCACCGACCGTGCCTATCGGATTGGCCAGGAGAAGCCGGTGTTCGTCTACAAGATGATTGCCCGCGGCACGGTGGAGGAAAAGATCCAGCACCTGCAACAGGAAAAATCGGACCTGGCCGCCGGTGTGCTCGACGGTCGCCAGGCCGGCGACTGGCAGTTGCAGAACGACGATATCGAAGCCCTGTTCGCGCCGCTGCCGGACAAGAAAGCGGGTCGTTAACGGCCCGCTGCCAGCACCCGCGCCAGGGTCGACTTCACCTGGCCCATGCCGTCATGCAAGGCCTGCTCGATCTCGGCCATGGTGATCACCGCCGTCGACTTGCCCGCCGCCGGGTTCACCACCAACGCCAGGCAGGCATAGTCCAGTTCCAGCTCACGGGCCAGCGCCGCTTCCGGCATGCCGGTCATGCCGACGATATCGCAGCCGTCGCGTTCCAGCCGGGCAATCTCGGCCACCGTCTCCAGGCGCGGCCCCTGGGTGCAGGCATAGACGCCATGGCTGCTGTAGGCACAACCCTCGGCCGCCAGCGCCGCAATCAGCTGTGCCCGCAGGCCTTCGCTGTAGGGATAGCTGAAATCGATATGGGTCACCTGCTCCAGATCATCGGCAAAATAGGTGTGCTGGCGACCGCTGGTGTAGTCGATCAACTGATGCGGCACGCAGAAATGCCCGGTGCCCATCGCCGCATGAATCCCGCCCACGGCATTGACCGCCAGGATCGCCTCGGCACCCGCCTGTTTCAGCGCCCAGAGGTTGGCCCGGTAGTTCACCTGATGCGGCGGAAAACGGTGCGGATGCCCATGACGCGCCAGGAACAGCACTTCACGACCGGCGTATTCACCGATCTGGATATCCGCCGAAGGGGCGCCGTAGGGTGTATCCAGCGCCAACGACTGACGAATGCTCAAGCCTTCCAACTGGGTCAGGCCCGTGCCGCCGATAATTGCGTAAACCGTCATGCAGGATTCCTCAGTCAATCAGTTGAGCATCTTTAAGTGCCGTGAGCGCCGACAACCAGCGTGGGTCCTGTCGATAATCGGTGCGGGCGAAGCCCTGTCCGCGCATCCGCGCAATCCGTGGCGACGGCTGGACCTTCAGGCGCTGGGCGGCACTCAAGGCCAACTCGGCGGCCGCACGGTCGTTGCACACCAGGCCCATGTCGCAGCCGGCGGACAACGCCGCTTCAATCCGGCTGGCGGCGTCGCCGACCACATGGGCACCGGCCATCGACAGGTCATCACTGAAGATAACCCCGTCAAATTGCAATTCGCCACGCAAGATCTCCTGCAGCCAACGGCGCGAGAAACCGGCCGGTTGCGCATCGACCTGTGGATAAATCACATGGGCCGGCATTACTGCAGCAAGCTGTTTGCTCAAGCGGGCGAAAGGCAGCAGGTCATTGGCGCGGATCTCGTCCAGGCTGCGCTCATCGGTGGGAATCGCCACATGGGAGTCGGCTTCGGCCCAGCCATGACCGGGGAAGTGCTTGCCGGTGGCGGCCATGCCGGCGCTGTTCATACCGCGGATAAAGGCTCCGGCGAGCAACGCCGCACGCTCGGGATCACCCTCGAAGGCGCGGCTGCCGACCACCGCGCTGCGCTGGTAGTCCAGGTCCAGGACTGGCGCGAAGCTGAGGTCCAGGCCCACCGCCAAAACCTCGGTCGCCATCAGCCAGCCGCACTGCTCGGCCAGGTATTCGGCGTTCGGATTGTCGGCAAGCGCGCGCATCGCCGGCAAGCGCACGAAGCCCTGGCGCAAGCGCTGCACCCGTCCGCCTTCCTGGTCGACCGCCAGCAGCAGGTCCGGGCGCACGGCGCGAATCGCCGCGCTCAGTTCGCGGACCTGGCGCGGGTGCTCGATATTGCGCGCAAAGATGATCAATCCGCCGACTTGTGGCTGACGCAACAACTGGCGATCTTCAGCCGTCAGCCAGGTACCGGCGACGTCCACCATCAGGGAGCCTTGCAGGGCAGTACTCATAGGGAATCCTTGGACAAAAGCGCCCATTGCCCTCGCGGACCTGCACGCCAGGCGGCGACAGACAGGCACGGCAACGCCTTGCCATGGACAGCGCCAGGCAAGCGGGAACGGGCTGGGGGGACTTGGAACAGAAAGAAATCAGGCATGGGCGGCAGCTTAGCGGATCGAAGCCGGCGCGCCCACCCGTACCTTATTAAACCTTGGCTGCCGCAGCCGGTGCCGGCGTCGACTTGCTACGCGGACGCAACTGCGCCGCCGCCATGGAGGCATCGGTCACACCGCTGTCGGCGCGCATGCCGGCCGCGAGGAACGGCACCATCAGGCGCATGACCTGCTCGATGGAGGTATTGACCCCGAAGTCGGTCTCGGCAATCGCCCGCAGGGCCTTGATACCCGACATGCTGAACGCCGCCGCACCGAGCATGAAGTGCACGCGCCAGAACAGCTCGATCGGTGGAATCCGTGGCGCGGCATCGTTGACCAGCAACATATAGCGGCGGAACACCTTGCCGTACATGTCTTCCAGGTAACGCCGCAGGTGGCCCTGGCTCTGGCTGAAGGCCAGGCCCAGCAAACGCATGAAAATCGACAGGTCGTTGCCGCTGCGCGGTTGCACCACCAACGCCTGCTCGACGAGGATTTCCAGCAGTTCTTCCAGCCCGGGCTTGACCTCGGGCTTGGCCTGGCGCCGCTCCAGCTCGCGGTCGAGGCTGATGCAGAACGGGCCGAGGAAGCGCGAGAACACCGCCTGGATCAGGGCCTTCTTCGAGCCGAAATGGTAGTTCACCGCCGCGAGATTGACCCCCGCCTTGCTGGTGATCAACCGCAATGAGGTCTCGGCGAAACCTTTTTCCGCGAACAATTGCTCGGCAGCATCGAGAATGCGTTCAACGGTTTCCGACTGGGCCATGGTTACTCCGCCTGACAAACACTTGTTTGAAACATACGTTTCAGCCCTGGGAATGTCAAGTCTGGCGGTCCGTTCGTGGCCCGCTGGTCAGGCATTAAATCATACAAATCCTGGCCTGTAGCCATCCTCGGCGGCCACGACCCGGAGACCGTCCGGCGGACGCGAGAAAAAGGAGGATTGCCAAGCGCCTTGCACTGTATATAATCCCAGTCACTGTATAAAAAGACAGAGCGCTCAACATGATAAAACTGACGCCACGCCAAGCCGAGATTCTGGCCTTTATCAAACGATGCCTGGATGACAATGGTTATCCGCCGACCCGCGCGGAAATTGCCCTGGAGCTGGGGTTCAAGTCACCGAACGCGGCGGAAGAGCACCTCAAGGCCCTGGCCCGCAAGGGTGCGATCGAAATGACCCCGGGTGCATCCCGCGGCATTCGCATCCCCGGCTTCGAGGCCAAGAGCGATGAATCCACCCTGCCGATCATCGGCCGCGTGGCCGCCGGTGCGCCGATTCTCGCCCAGCAGCATGTCGAGGAATCCTGCAACATCAACCCGACCTTCTTCCATCCCCGGGCCGACTATCTGTTGCGCGTTCACGGCATGAGCATGAAGGACGTCGGCATTTTCGACGGTGACCTGCTGGCCGTGCACACCTGCCGCGAAGCCCGCAACGGCCAGATCGTGGTGGCGCGGATCGGCGAGGAAGTCACCGTCAAGCGCTTCAAGCGCGAAGGCAGCAAGGTCTGGCTGCTGGCGGAAAACCCCGAGTTCGCCCCCATCGAAGTCAACCTGAAAGATCAGGACTTCGTCATCGAAGGTTTGAGTGTCGGCGTTATTCGCCGCTGAAGGAGGCGTCATGCAATTCCAGCAAACCCCACAACACCTACAGCTTTCCCTGTTCGAAGCGTTCATGGCGCAACCCCTCGCGCCCCTGCTCAAGGAGGTGGTCGAAGCCCCCTGGAGCACTGAGCCAGAAGTTTTCAGTGAGCTGTCGTTGCGGGGCGCTGCCGGGAGTTGCCTGAGCCTGCTGGCGCCGATCCTGCGGGAGTTGAGCCAGGATCAGGAAGCCCGCTGGCTGACCCTGATCGCCCCGCCGTCCAGCCTGACCCAGGCCTGGTTGCGGGATGCCGGACTCAACCGGGAGCGGATTCTACTCCTGCAACCCAGCAGTGCTCAAAACGCCCAGCAATTGACCTGTGAAGCCTTGCGCCTGGGCCGCAGCCACACCGTGGTCAGCTGGCTGAACCCGCTGAACGCCAACGCGCGCCAACAGCTGATCAGCGCGGCTCGCCAAGGCGATGCGCAAAGTCTGAATATTCGTTTGGGCTGACGGGTTGAACGGCCGTCAGGGCCGGTACGGCATACTGATCGCTCAGGGCTTCTCCAGGACAGAGAAGCCGATCTGAAACGTCATCCAGCGTCAAACGAGCCTCGGTTTCAATGAAGAACCCGTGGCCCGCCGTCGTCTTTCTCGATCTCACCTTCGGCCAAACGCCCAGCCATCTGCACACCCACGCTCAACATGGCCTTGGCCACCTCGACGTGCTGGCCCTGCAGGAACGCCTTGGCATCTTCGGAAAAGTTAAGGGTCACCAGAGAACCTTCGTCCTCGGCCCGGCGCAGCTCGATGCGGCCGTCCGGCAGCTCGACAATTTCTAGAAAGGACGTAGGCATAGTGTCTGTTCTCCACGAAAGGCCATCATTGTATCAGTCATCAACGGCTCCTCGCAGGAGAACTGAAGCGCTTTCTTTACCACTTGATGAACATCTGACAGATGGAGGCTACTTTTTTCGAAGAAAAAGGCGACAAAATAATCGCCCTTTGTTCATCCATATGCCCGTTCAATCACTCAGCATTCATTGAGCCCATCACGGAAACGGATCGCCAGCGCCTTCAGGTTCTGCCGCCAGCTCTCCAGCTCCTCACGCCCCAGCTCGGGCGTTTCTTCCTCATCCAGGCTCACCGCCACGATCAACGGCTGCAACACGTCGCCCTTGACCTTCCTGGGGGCCTGGGGCGGCAGATACAGCGCGGCATGGGCGCTGATCAAGCGGGCCAGCCAGGTTTGCGGGCCATGGGCCAACTCCACCAGCTCGGCCATTTCCGGAATGGCGATCGCCTCCAGCACCTCGCGGGTCAGCAGCAACTCGGCCCGCGGCGCCGCAGCCTGGGGCAGCCGGTAGAAACCGGCAATCTCATGGCAGAGCCCGAGCAGCGCACCGTATAGATGAAACACCGCGGCTTCGCGTTCGGCCTGGATCAGCGCCAGGGCATTCATCGCCCCGCTCGCCTCGGCCTTGCCCAGGGCTTCCAGGGCGAGGCCGGCGTAAAAGATCTTCTGGTTGGTACGGGTATAGAGTTCGTTGGCCATGACGGCGCGCTCCAGGGAAAAAGGCCACAGGCAGGTCAGTCAGTTTCAGGGATCGGGCAAGTTCGCCGCAAGCCAAAAAAACAAAGGCCGCGTGAAAACCCAGGTTTTCACGCGGCCTTGGTGTTCATCCCCGATCAGCGGATCGGGGACTCAGCTTACGAGCGCTTGTCTTCCACCTTCCATTTGCCGCCGTCGTAGAACGCCTTCCAGCCGGTCGGCTTGCCTTCCACTTCGGTCTGCACGTACTGCTCCTTGGTCTTGCGACTGTAACGAATGACCGACGGACGACCGTCCGGGTCCTTCTGCGGAGCGTCACAGAGGAAGTGGTACTTGGGATCGATCTCGTCCTTGTGAGGAAGGATCTCGATCACCAGCGGCGCGCGGGTTTCACGGTTTTTCGGGAACTGGCTGGCGGCCAGGAACAGGCCGGAAGCACCGTCACGCAGGATATAGGTGTCGTTGACCTTGTCGCACTTGAGTTCCGGCATCTTCACCGGATCCATCTTCGGCGGCGCCGCGTCGCCGCTCTTGAGCAGCTTGCGGGTGTTCTTGCAGGTCGCATTGGTGCAACCGAAGAACTTGCCGAAACGGCCGGTCTTGAGCTGCATCTCGCTGCCGCACTTGTCGCATTCCAGGCTCGGGCCTTCGTAGCCCTTGATGCGGTAGCTGCCTTCTTCGATCTCGTAGCCGTCGCAATCCGGGTTGTTACCGCAGATGTGCAGCTTGCGCTTCTCATCCAGCAGGTAGGCATCCATCGCCGTGCTGCAGATCGGGCAACGATGCTTGCCGCGCAGTACCAGGGATTCCGATTCACCCTCGTCGTCGGCGGCAATTTCATCGCCCGGCACCAGGTTGACGGTGGCCTTGCAGCGTTCCTTGGGCGGCAGGCTGTAACCCGAGCAGCCGAGGAACACGCCGGTGGAGGCGGTACGAATCTGCATCGGCCGGCCACAGGTCAGGCACGGGATGTCAGTCATCACCGGCTGGTTGGCGCGCATGCCGCTGTCAGGGCTTTCCGCCACTTCGAGTTTTTTCTTGAAGTCGCCGTAGAACTCGTCGAGCACGTTCTTCCAGTCACGCTCGCCCTGGGCCACATCATCGAGATGCTCTTCCATGCTGGCGGTAAAACCGTAGTCCATCAGGTCGGAGAAGCTTTCCGAGAGGCGCTCGGTGACGATGTCGCCCATCTTCTCGGAGTAGAAGCGGCGGTTGTGCAACGCCACATAACCACGGTCCTGGATGGTCGAGATGATCGCCGCATAGGTCGAAGGACGACCGATACCGCGTTTTTCCATTTCCTTGACCAGGCTGGCTTCGGAGTAACGGGCCGGCGGCTTGGTGAAGTGCTGGGTCGGGTCGAGCTGGATCAGCTTCATCACCTCGCCCTGGGCCATGTCCGGCAGCACGTCGTCGTCGCCCGGCTTGCTCATCTGCGGCAATACCCGGGTGTAACCGTCGAACTTGAGGATACGGCCCTTGGCACGCAGCTCGAAGTCACTGGCGGCAACGCTGACGGTGGTCGACAGGTATTGCGCCGGCAGCATCTGGCAGGCCACGAATTGGCGCCAGATCAGCTCGTAGAGGCGCTCGGCATCACGTTCCATGCCCGACAGCTTGCTCGGGTCGGTATTCACATCCGAAGGACGGATGGCTTCGTGAGCTTCCTGGGCGCCGGCCTTGCTGCTGTAGACATTGGCGTTTTCCGGCAGGTATTTGGCGCCGAACTCGCCTTCGATATAGGTCCGCGCCATCGCCACGGCATCAGCCGAGAGGTTGGTGGAGTCGGTACGCATATAGGTGATGTAGCCCGCTTCGTACAAGCGCTGGGCCATCATCATGGTTTTCTTCACGCCGAAGCCCAGGCGGTTACTCGCGGCCTGCTGCAGGGTGGAAGTAATGAACGGAGCCGACGGCTTGCTGCTGGTCGGTTTGTCCTCGCGCTTGGCGATGGTGTAGGCCGACGCCTTGAGCTTCTCCAGGGCCGCCATGGCCTGGGCCTCATTGAGCGGCTTGAACGCCTCGCCCTTCTCCCGGGCGACTTCGAAGCGCACCTTGGCGCCCTTGGCGGTGCCGAGGTCGGCGTGGACTTCCCAGTACTCTTCGGGGTTGAACGCACGGATCTCGCGCTCACGCTCAACCACCAGCTTCACCGCAACCGACTGTACGCGACCGGCGGAGAGGCCACGGGCGATCTTCGACCAGAGCAACGGCGAGACCATGTAACCCACGACACGGTCGAGGAAACGTCGGGCCTGCTGGGCGTTGACACGGTCGATATCCAGTTCGCCAGGCGCCGAGAAGGCTTCCTGGATGGCTTTCTTGGTGATCTCGTTGAACACCACGCGCTTGTAGCGGCTGTCATCCCCACCGATGGCTTCGCGCAGGTGCCAGGCAATGGCTTCCCCTTCGCGGTCCAAGTCGGTTGCGAGATAGATGGTGTCGGCATCCTTGGCCAGGCGGCGCAGCTCCTCGATCACCTTCTCCTTGCCGGGAAGGATCTCGTAGCGGGCTTTCCAACCGTGGTCCGGGTCGACGCCCATGCGCGAGACCAGCTGCTTGCGCGCCTTCTCCTTCGCCGTCAGCACGGGGGCTTCGCCAACCGCTGCCTTGCCGCGCTTGGCAGCAGGCTCTTTGGTGGCACTCGCCGAACCGCTGGTGGGCAGGTCTCGGATATGGCCGATACTCGACTTCACCACGTACTGGGTACCCAAGTACTTGTTGATGGTCTTGGCCTTAGCCGGGGATTCCACAATGACCAGCGATTTGCCCATGGATCAGAAAATTCCTGAATGCTAGAAGTGAGAGGCGGCCTGCGCCTGACGCGGCACCGCTATATATAGTGGCTACAAGGTGAGGTCAAGCGCAGGGTTCTGCGCGACCTCCCCTCAAGGCCTTGAAAAAAGGCTCGGTTCAGCTTGCACCAAAGCAAAGCGCGGGACCTGTTCGCCGTCAACCTCGACCGACTCCAGGAACATGCTCAAGGGACGTACCCAAAAGCCGTAATCGCCATACAGGGCTTGGTAGAACACCAGTTCTTCACCGGTCTCGGAATGCCGCGCAACGTTGAAAACACGGTACTGCGGCCCCTTGTAATGCTGATAGAGCCCGGGTTCCAATTTCATGTATCGGCTCCTTACAAATAAAAATAAAAAAATTCGGAAAAACAAAAGCCGGGGCACCAGGCCCCGGCTTCCTTCGACGAGACGCTTAGACGCGTTCGAAGACGGTGCTGATGCCCTGGCCGAGACCAATGCACATGGTGGCCACCCCGAGGGTACCGCCATTCTGCTTCATCACGTTGAGCAAGGTGCCGGAGATCCGCGCACCGGAACAACCGAATGGGTGGCCCAAGGCAATCGCGCCGCCGTGCAGGTTAACCTTCTCGTTCATCTTGTCGAGCACTTTCAAATCCTTGAGCACCGGCAGGGCCTGTGCGGCGAAGGCTTCGTTGAGCTCGAAGAAGTCGATGTCGGAGATCGCCAAGCCCGCACGCTTGAGGGCTTTCTGGGTCGCCGGTACCGGACCATAGCCCATGATCGCCGGGTCCACACCCGCCACGGCCATGGAACGGATCACCGCCAAAGGCTGGATCCCCAGGTCCTGGGCACGCTGGGCCGACATCACGATCATGCACGAGGCACCGTCGGTGATCTGCGAGGAAGTCCCCGCCGTCACGGTGCCGCCCTTGGGGTTGAACGCCGGCTTCAAGGCCGCCAGGCTTTCCAGGGTGGTTTCCGGACGAATGGTTTCGTCGTAGTCGAACACCTTCAGGAAGCCGTTCTCGTCATAGCCCTGCATCGGGATGATCTCGTCCTTGAACTTGCCTTCCACGGTGGCCTTGTGGGCCAACTGGTGGGAACGCACGCCAAAGGCGTCCTGCTGCTCGCGGGTGATGCCGTGCATCTTGCCGAGCATTTCCGCGGTCAGGCCCATCATGCCCGAGGCTTTCGCCGCGTACAGCGACATGTGCGGGTTCGGATCGACACCGTGCATCATGCCGACGTGGCCCATATGCTCGACGCCGCCGACGACGAAGACGTCACCGTTGCCGGTCATGATCGCCTGGGCGGCGGTGTGCAGCGCGCTCATGGACGAACCACACAGGCGGCTGACGGTCTGGCCGGCAGCGGTGTGCGGGATCTGGGTCATCAGCGAGGCCATGCGGGCGATGTTCCAGCCCTGCTCCAGGGTCTGGTTCACACAGCCCCAGATCACGTCTTCGACTTCGTTCGGGTCGACCTTGACGTTGCGTTCCAGCAGTTTGCTGATCAGGTGCGCCGACATGTCCTCGGCGCGGGTGTTGCGGTGCATGCCGCCCTTGGAGCGGCCCATCGGAGTACGACCGAAGTCGACAATCACGACGTCTCTAGGATTCAAGCTCATATCGTTCACTCTCGCTCTAGTGTGGGCGCTTAACCGAAGAACCGCTGGCCAGTCTTGGCCATTTCACGCAGCTTCGCGGTCGGGTGGTACAGCGCGCCCAGGTCGGCGTACTGGTCGGCCAGGGCAACGAATTCGGCGACACCGATGGAGTCGATGTAGCGCAACGCACCGCCACGGAAGGGAGGGAAACCAATACCGTAGACCAGACCCATGTCGGCTTCGGCGGCGGTTTCGACAATACCGTCTTCCAGGCAACGCACGGTTTCCAGGCACAGCGGGACCATCATCCAGTTGATGATGTCCTCGTCGGTCACTTCACGCTGCTCGTAGATGATCGGCTTGAGCACTTCCAGCACCGACGAATCGGCGACTTTCTTCTGCTTGCCGCGCTTGTCGGTCTCGTAGGCGTAGAAGCCCTTGCCGTTCTTCTGGCCCAGGCGCTTGGCTTCGTAGAGGGCATCCACCGCCGAACGACGGTCGTCCTTCATACGGTCCGGGAAACCTTCAGCCATCACGTCACGACCGTGGTGGCCGGTGTCGATGCCGACCACGTCCATCAGGTAGGCCGGGCCCATCGGCCAGCCGAACTTCTCCATGATCTTGTCGATACGGACGAAGTCCACACCGGCGCTGACCAGCTTGGCGAAACCGCCGAAATACGGGAACAGGATACGGTTGACCAGGAAGCCCGGGCAGTCGTTGACCACGATCGGGTTCTTGCCCATTTTCTTGGCGTAGGCCACGGTGGTGGCGACCGCTTCTTCGCTGGACTTCTCGCCACGGATCACTTCCACCAGCGGCATCATGTGCACCGGGTTGAAGAAGTGCATGCCGACGAAGTTTTCCGGACGCTTGAGGGCCTTGGCCAGCAGGCTGATGGAAATGGTCGAGGTGTTGGAGGCGAGGATCGCATCTTCCTTGACCTGGGCTTCCACTTCCGCCAGTACCGCTTGCTTGACTTTAGGGTTCTCGACGACCGCCTCGACCACCAGGTCGACGTGACCGAAGTCACCGTAAGACAGGGTCGGACGAATGCCGTTGAGTACTTCAGCCATCTTCGCCGCGGTCATGCGGCCCTTATCAACGCGACCGACCAGCAGTTTCGCGGCTTCCGCCAGACCCTGCTCGATACCGTGCTCGTTGATGTCCTTCATCAGGATCGGCGTGCCTTTGGAGGCCGACTGATAAGCGATACCGCCGCCCATGATACCGGCGCCCAATACGGCGGCCTGTTTCACATCCTTGGCGATTTCGTCGTAGGCCTTGGCCTTTTTCTTCAGTTCCTGGTCGTTCAGGAACAGACCGATCAGGCTTTGCGCAGCCGAGGTCTTGGCCAGTTTCACGAAGCCGGCGGCTTCGATTTCCAGGGCCTTGTCGCGACCGAAGTTGGCAGCTTTCTGGATGGTCTTGATGGCTTCGACCGGGGCCGGGTAGTTCGGACCGGCTTGACCGGCGACAAAACCCTTGGCGGTTTCGAAGGCCATCATCTGCTCGATGGCGTTGAGCTTGAGCTTGTCCAGCTTCGGCTGGCGCTTGGCCTTGTGGTCGAGCTCGCCGGAGATGGCGCGCTTGAGCAGTTCCAGAGCGGCTTCCTGGAGTTTTTCCGGAGCGACCACGGCATCGACGGCGCCGACTTTCAGGGCGTCTTCGGCACGGTTCTCTTTACCGGCGGCAATCCACTCGATGGCGTTGTCCGCACCGATCAGGCGCGGCAGACGGACGGTACCGCCGAAGCCCGGGTAGATGCCCAGCTTGACTTCCGGCAGGCCGATCTTGGCGCTGCTGGACATGACGCGGAAGTCCGCAGCCAGGCACATTTCCAGACCGCCGCCCAGGGCAATGCCATTGATCGCGGCGACAGTCGGCACGGCCAGGTCTTCGAAATCGCTGAAAATCTTGTTGGCTTCGAGGTTGGCAGCAACCAACTCGGCATCCGGCAACTTGAAGTTGTCGACAAATTCGGTGATGTCGGCGCCGACGATAAAGACGTCCTTGCCGCTGCTGACGATCACGCCCTTGACGGACGCATCTGCCTTGAGGGTGTCCACGGCCTGGCGCAATTCGGCCAGGGTTAGACGGTTGAACTTGTTGACGGACTCACCCTTGAGGTCGAACTTCAGTTCGACGATGCCACTTTCAAGAGCCTTAACCGTGATGGCTTTACCTTCGTAAATCATCAACTGATCTCCACGATATGGAAGCTGAACAGTACACGTCGGACGCGAGCGGATGGTACGGCACTGACGTTACCGTCGATGCTACGCCAAGCCGCCAGGCACACCCGCCAACGCGATAGTCGGGATTCTGTTTGGAGCCGTCTGATCAGACAAACGCTCAATTCATACGCCCGTTTGATTTGGGTGTGGACACCTTCACGGAATTCGCGGCAATTGTCAATTGCCGAAAACGTTGCGAAAAAAACGACTTCCCGGTCATATTCCGGGCGTGAAAGCTCCTGGGCGCCAGGCTTTATGGCCGCCCATTCAGCGATTCAATAGTGTAGCGGCGAGCGGCCGATCCCGCCCTGCGTCAAGCCAGGGCCTTGAGGGCCGCCGCGATGGCCGGCAAGGCCTGGGCATCGCCGCGTTCGCCCCAATACACAGCGATCATCTGCTTGTCCGCCTCGATCTTGTAGGCGTTGTCCGGCAACGTGCGCAAATGCACCAGCAGCGTGTCGTCGGTCAAGGTTTCCCGCCATTGGTTGGCCCAGACTCCCGGAGCGGTCTGCCAATAGCACCAGCACGGGCTGTCGGCGCGCAGGCGCGGCCGATGGTATTGCGCACAGGGGCTCGGCGGCTCGTGAGGCAGCCAGTGCGGCCACTCCTGGGGCGCCAGTTGCATGCCCAGGCCGATGCGTCGCGCCTCCATGCGCACGGCCATCATCCCGCTCTGGCGACGTGATGGACGCAACCAGGCCAGGGGGCTCAACACCAGTGCCAGGATTGACACCACTATCCATACCGTCATATCTCTAACTCTCTCGATACGTGATGAGCGATTGGCTCGCTGCTGAACCAATCCGCTTGAAACCAGCCATACTTAAAGCTAATGCGATCCTCAGGAGTGCCTTTCATGAGCTACGAACACATTCTGGTAGCTGTCGACCTGACAGAAGAATGCGACCCGGTCATCAAGCGCGCACGCGAACTGTCGGTCAGCAGCGGAGCCAGGCTGTCACTGGTGCATATCGTCGAACCCATGGCCATGGCCTTCGGTGGCGATGTGCCGATGGACCTTTCGCAGTTGCAGCAGCAGCAATTCGACCAGGCCAAGGAGCGCCTTGATCGACTGATCGTCAAGTATCCGGAAGTCTCGCGGGACAACTGCCACCTGACCTACGGCCAGCCGCGCCAGGAAATCCACCACCTGGCCAAGGAGCAACATTGCGACCTGATCGTGGTCGGCAGCCATGGCCGGCACGGTTTGGCACTGCTGCTGGGCTCCACCGCCAATGACGTACTGCACGGCGCGCCCTGCGATGTGCTGGCGGTGCACCTGGTCAAACGCCCGAGCTGAAGAACAGCGAAACCAATAAAAAGCCCGGCACCCACGCAAATGGGGCCGGGCTTTTTGTTACTGGCCGATCATCAGGCGTCCAGCTCGGCCCAACGTTCCACCATCACTTCCAGCTCGGCCTGGAGTTTTTCCAGTTTGGCGATGACCGCAGCAGTCTCCGCCGCCGGACGCTGATAGAACCCGGACTCGGCCATTTCCGCTTCAACAGCGGCAATCTGCTGCTCCTTGGCTTCGATTTCGCCCGGCAACGCTTCCAGCTCGCGCTGCAATTTGTAGCTGAGCTTTTTCTTCGCCACCGGCTGCTCGACCGCTGCCGCTGGTGCCGGCGCCGCCGTCACCACCGCGGAATTGAGTTCGGCCTTGCCGGACTTGTTCTCGGTCACACCGAGCAAGCGCGGCGAACCGCCCTGGCGCAGCCAGTCCTGGTAACCGCCGACGTACTCGCGCACCTTGCCCTCGCCTTCGAAGACCAGGGTGCTGGTGACCACGTTGTCGAGGAAGGCCCGGTCGTGGCTGACCATCAGCACGGTACCACTGAACGTCAGCAGTACTTCTTCCAGCAACTCGAGGGTTTCCACATCGAGGTCGTTGGTCGGTTCGTCGAGTACCAGCAGGTTGGACGGCTTGCTGAACAGCTTGGCCAGCAGCAGGCGCGCGCGCTCACCACCGGACAAGGCCTTCACCGGCGTACGTGCACGCTGCGGGCTGAACAGGAAGTCGCCCAGGTAGCTCAGCACGTGACGGCTCTGGCCATCGATGTCGATAAAGTCGCGACCTTCGGCGACGTTGTCGATCACGGTCTTTTCCAGGTCCAACTGATGGCGCAACTGGTCGAAGTAGGCCACGTCGATGCGCGTGCCCTCTTCCACCGTACCGCTGGTCGGCTGCAGGCCATTGAGCATCAGCTTGAGCAAGGTGGTCTTGCCGGTGCCGTTGGCCCCGAGCAGGCCGATCCGGTCGCCACGTTGCAGGACCATGGAAAAGTCCTTGATCAGGAACGGCCCGCCCGGGTGCGCGAAGCTGACGTTTTCCAGCACCATCACCTGCTTGCCGGACTTGTCGGCGGTGTCGAGCAGGATGTTCGCCTTGCCGGTGCGCTCGCGACGCTCGCTACGCTCCACGCGCAGGGCTTTCAAGGCGCGCACGCGGCCTTCGTTACGGGTCCGGCGGGCCTTGATGCCCTGGCGGATCCAGACTTCTTCCTGGGCCAGGCGCTTGTCGAACAGCGCGTTGGCGGTTTCCTCGGCGGCCAGCGTGGCTTCCTTGTGCACCAGAAAGCTGGCGTAGTCGCCGTTCCAGTCGATCAGGCCGCCGCGATCCAGTTCCAGGATGCGGGTGGCCAGGTTCTGCAGGAAGGAACGGTCGTGGGTGATAAACAGCACCGCGCCCTGGAAATCCTTCAAGGCTTCTTCCAGCCAGGCGATCGCACCGATGTCCAGGTGGTTGGTCGGTTCGTCGAGCAGCAGCAGGTCCGGTTCCGAGACCAGTGCCTGGGCCAGCAGGACGCGCCGACGCCAGCCGCCGGACAACTCGGCGAGGGTCTTGTCGGCCGGCAGTTGCAGGCGGCTCAGGGTGCTGTCGACCAGGGTCTGCAAGCGCCAGCCATCGCGGGCTTCGAGGTCGTGCTGGACATGCATGAGCTTGTCCAGGTCGGCATCGGTGACGATGTTCTGGCTCAGGTGGTGGTACTCGGCGAGCAACGCACCGACCCCGTCCAGGCCCTCGGCAACCACATCGAACACGGTGCGGTCGTCGGCCAGCGGCAACTCTTGCGGCAATTCGCCGATCTTGAGGCCGGGCGCACGCCAGACGGAGCCGTCATCGGGCTTTTGCACGCCCTTGACCAGCTTCAACATACTGGACTTGCCTGTGCCGTTGCGGCCGATGATGCACACCCGCTCACCACGGGCGATCTGCCACGACACCTTGTCCAACAACGGCATGGCGCCGAAGGCAAGGGACACATCGCTGAATTTGAGCAGGGTCATGAGCTTCTCCAAAAACCGGGCGCGCATTCTACCTGACTTGAGCCAGGAGGCGGCCGGCAATTTTATCGGCACCTCGGTTCAAGATGACAATTGGTATCAAGTTACGTACAGCGGGCCGCAAAACTTTCGCCCATAGCCGGCAAAAGGCTAAGCTACCCGGCAATCAGCGCCGCATTGACGCGACGCTTGTCAGGTTTTTTTGTTTCGGAAATCCCATGCGCAGCCGTCTTTTCAACTTTTTATCGTGTCTGCTTCTTTCCGCCTGCGCCATCCAAACCGCCCAGGCTGTCGACCTCTCCCAGCAACGCCAGTTTTACGATGAAGCCAAGCGTGCCCTCGCCAAGGGTGATTCAGGCCCCTATTTCCGTTACCAGGACGCCCTGCGGGACTATCCGCTGGAACCCTACCTGGCCTACGACGAGCTGACCGCGCGCCTGAAAACCGCGAGTAATGCCGAGATCGAGCAATTCCTGGCCGAGCACGGCGACCTGCCCCAGGCCAACTGGATGAAGCTGCGCTGGCTGCGCTGGCTGGCCGACCGCGGCGACTGGCAGCCCTTCGCCAAGTACTACGACCCCAAGCTGAACTTCACCGAACTGGACTGCCTCAACGGCCAGTACCAGCTCAGCCACAACCTGCTCGCCGAGGGTTATGCCACGGCGGAAAAACTCTGGCTGACCGGCAAGAGCCAACCAAGCGCCTGCGACGCCCTGTTCAGCAGTTGGGCCGCCGCTGGCCAACTGACCGAACAGAAACGCTGGCAACGCCTGAAAATGGCGGCCGAGGCCCGCAACTACAGCCTGGCCACCAGCCTGGTCAGCGGCCTGACCACCCTCGCCGCCCAAGGTCGACTGATGATCGACGTGGCCCAGCGACCGGATCTGCTGAGCCAGCCCTCGCGCTTCACCCCGGCGGACGAGGCCATGTCCGACGTGGTCGGCCTCGGCCTGCGCCGCCTGGCCCGCCAGGACCCGGACAAGGCCATGCCGCTGCTCGACAGCTACGCCGTGAGCATGCACTTCTCCCGTGACGAAAAGGTTGCGATCGCCCGCGAAATCGGGCTGACCCTGGCCCGCAGCTACGACAGCCGCGCGCTGGACATCATGACCCAGTACGACCCGGAACTGCGGGACAACACCGTGACCGAATGGCGCCTGCGCCTGCTGTTGCGCCTGGGCCGCTGGGAAGACGCCTACCAGCTGACCCGCCGCCTGCCGCCGGAGCTGGCCACCACCAACCGCTGGCGCTACTGGCAGGCCCGCAGCCTGGAACTGGCACAACCACAGAACCCGCAGGCGCAGGTGCTGTTCAAGGTCGTCGCCCGCGAACGGGACTTCTACGGTTTCCTCGCCGCCGATCGCTCGCAGACCCCGTACCAACTGACCAACCGACCGCTGGTACTCAGCCAGCAGTTGATCAACAAGGTCCGCAATACTCCCGGGATACGCCGCGCGCTTGAACTGCATGATCGCGGCCAGGTGGTCGACGGGCGCCGCGAGTGGTACCACGTCAGCCGCCTGTTCAGCCGTGATGAGATGGTCGCCCAGGCCAAGCTGGCCTATGACCTGAAATGGTATTTCCCGGCCATCCGCACCATCAGCCAGGCGCAATACTGGGATGACCTGGATATCCGCTTCCCCATGGCCCATCGCGATACCCTGGTGCGTGAAGCCAAGATCCGTGGACTGCACTCGAGTTGGGTGTTCGCCATTACCCGCCAGGAAAGCGCCTTTATGGATGACGCCCGCTCAGGCGTGGGTGCCAGCGGGCTGATGCAACTGATGCCGGGCACGGCCAAGGAAACCGCGCGCAAATTCAGTATTCCGTTTGCCTCGCCGCAGCAGATACTCGACCCGGACAAGAACGTCCAACTGGGGGCGGCCTACCTGAGCCAGGTGCACGGCCAGTTCAACGGCAACCGTGTCCTCGCGACAGCCGCCTACAACGCCGGCCCCGGCCGTGTCAGACAATGGCTCAAGGGCGCCAACCACCTGGGCTTCGACGTATGGGTGGAAAGCATTCCGTTCGACGAGACCCGCCAGTACGTACAGAACGTGTTGTCGTACGCGGTGATCTACGGTCAGAAGCTCAACGTTCCGCAGCCGTTGGTGGATTGGAACGAGCGCTATTTCGACGACCAATAATCGGTTTTTTGTAGGAGCCGGCTTGCCGGCGATGGCGCCCGCGAGATCAATGCAAGACTCCAGGGCCTCATCGCCGGCAAGCCGACTCCCACAGTGACTGCGTCTGTGAAGACCGGTTATTCGAGCACGATCACCGGCATCCCGACTTCCAGAACACCCTGGCCATCATTGACCAGGTTCTGCCCGAACATCACGTCACCCTCCTGCTCGCGGTAAGTCTTGAGGGTCGTCAACGGCTCGCGGTCGGCGCTGCGCTCACCGGTCTGCGGATCGAGGGTGGTCAGGATGCAACGGGAGCAGGGTTTCACCACCCGAAACTCGACCTCGCCAATACGAATGCGCTTCCAGCCATCTTCGGCAAAGGCATCGCTACCCTCGATCACCAGGTTTGGCCGAAAGCGCAGCATTTCCAGCTCACGCCCGACCTTCTGCGACAGGTCATCCAGCGAAGCCTGGCCGATCAGCAGCAGGGGGAAACCATCGGCAAACGCCACCCGATCCTCTTCCTTGCCATAGCCGGCCTCGGTGAGGCGGGCGCGCTCCAACGGCACATGCACCAGGCGGGTCGGCTTGCCGATAAACCCGCTCAGCCAGGCAGCCGCCTCATCGCCGGCATCCGGCACGCGCAAGGTGTCGCTCCAGATGGTCACGCCACGCAAGGTGTCGTCTTTGCCGGGCAAGGCCACGTCCAGCGCCGAATGGCCGGGAGCACTCAGGGTCAAGCCACCGGCGAGATTCCACAGCGCCGACAACTGACTCATCTTGCCCACCGCGCGCTGGGTCAGAAAGCGCCCGCTGGCCTCGTCCACCAGCATCCAGCGCCGATCCCCGGCCAGGCCCAGTTCGTCCAGCGGACTCTGGTGCAAGGCCTCGCCCCGGGCGGATTTCAACGGATATCGATACAGCGCGCTCAGACGCAACATGCCCAACTCCCGACAGATAAAATCAAAATTCTACCCCAGGAGCCGTCGGTCAGGCGTTATCCAGCATCAAGCGCTGGCGCACCACGTCCACCAGCTTGTCCGGCTGGAACTTGGAGAGGAAGTTGTCGCAACCGACCTTCTTCACCATGGCATCGTTGAAGCTGCCGGACAACGAGGTGTGCAGCACCACATACAGCCCGCGCAGGCGAGGGTCGTTACGAATCTCGGTGGTCAGGCGGTAACCGTCCATCTCCGGCATTTCCGCATCGGTGAAGACCATCAGCAGCTTGTCGGTCATCACCGCACCGCCATCCGCCCAGCCCTTGAGCATGTTCAAGGCCTTCAGGCCATCACTGGCGATATGCATTTTCACCCCCAGTTGCCCGAGGGTATCGCGCAACTGGGACAGGGCCACGTTCGAGTCATCGACCAGCAGCACTTCGCGGCCACGGGCCTGCTCCATGATCGGGTCGTCGAGCTTTTCACGGGAGACCTTGGCGTTGTACGGCACGATCTCGGCCAGGACCTTTTCCACGTCGATGATTTCCACCAACTGGTCGTCCACCTTGCTGATGGCGGTCAGGTAATGCTGGCGACCGGCGCTGGTCGGTGGCGGCAGGATCGCTTCCCAGTTCATGTTGACGATGCGGTCCACGCCACCGACCAGGAACGCCTGCACCGAACGGTTGTACTCGGTGACAATGATGGTGCTGTCAGGCCCCGGTACCAGCGGGCGCATGCCGATCGCCTGGGACAGGTCGATCACCGGCAGCGTCTGGCCACGCAGGTTGACCACGCCGCAGACGAACGGATGACGCTGGGGCATCAAGGTCAACTTGGGCAGTTGCAGTACTTCCTGGACCTTGAATACGTTGATCGCAAACAGCTGGCGCCCCGCCAGACGAAACATGAGAATTTCCAGCCGGTTCTCACCCACCAGTTGCGTACGTTGATCTACCGTGTCGAGAATGCCGGCCATTAATGACTCCTGGGCTTGCTGCTGAAAGTGACATTGAATAGGTTATCGGCGGAGAACATCGGAGCTTGACCCTCCGACCAAATACCTGCCAAAAGCATTGATGTCACATTAACATCATGCTTTACTCAGTTCACCCCCTCCTTGTCGCCATGCGCGACCGCAAATAGCAGCCATAGTTCCCCATACTAGGGGAATCCCTTAGTAACAATCAGGCCCAACCTGATATTCGCGATATCCAATAGCCATTAATGTGACGCCATTCTCATTGCATGAATGGAGTCAGGCTTTTGTTTTCGATTGCAGGACCTCGGCCAGACAGCCCGGTGAATACCTTCACCGATCGTGCTCAAGCCCTCTGGGCCGCCGCTTCCGGTGAATTTCCGCGAGCCTGCCCGCGGCGCTTTCGGGTGCCCGCCAACCTGCACCTGAGAACGAAATGCAATAGCTGTGATTCGAAACAATCAGAAACAGACTACAGACACACGCGCCCTGTCGGCATTAACTTTAAAACCGTTCGCCCCGTGCGACCTTCTATCGCCTGCCTATGCATTCACGGAGATAAAGCATGCTGAACGGTAAAGAACGGCAAGCCAGCTTGCCGGAGTTCCTGGTCGAGGCCCAAGCCCTGCAAACGAAGATGCAGGAGTGCTGCCAGCACCTGGAACTGATCCGCAACGACAAGGACGCCATCGATTGCCTCCTCGCCTCGCTGCACACCCTGGCCAACTGCGCGCAAGGCCTGGGCGTACGCTCGATGGCCCGGTTCTCGCGCCAGATCCACGCCCTCCTGAGTCAGCCCCAGGACCCGCTCAACCTGCATGAGGATGCCTTGCTGGCCTTGCGCAACTGCCTGACGCTGCTGGCCTGGCAAGTCGAACTGATCGACCCGCGTACCGGCCAACTGGGCCTGGACGACGACGAAGAGTCCGAACTGATCACCGCGCTCGCCATCCAGACCGGCCAATACGGCTGCGCTATCACCGGGCCCAAGACCTTTACCCTGATCACCTTCCCTGAACGATCCGTTTGAACCGTTCGCCTTCCTCACGCCTTCGATCCGCCCTCTTCATACCTAAAAACGACACTAATAACTCCCCTCGAACTTTCAGGTTCCAGGTGATGGTTTTTTAATGCAAAAAGAATAACTAGCGTCTACGCGATAAAGCCCCGAAACAGCCTTCGGACTTCAGTTAGCGTAAGCTCGCCTAACAGCATTTTGTGGAACAAACGTACGAGAAAAGTTGACCAATCGGACATATATCAGCCGAGAGCGACCGCTCCCGAATGGCGTGCTACCATGCCGCTTATTCGCATATGTACTTGTACAGCTTAGTAATTTTGTAAATAGACATCAAAATGACATCATTGCGCAAAGTTTCTCACCCTGACACTGTTTCACCTCGAACGCACACATTAAACCGTACCCGTTTTTCAAACTTGGCCTGTCGGTTGTCCTGACGGTCTACCCGTAGCGAACATTCATCGGCTCCATACGCTATGTACGCCAGTCTCAAGTCATTCAAGCCTTGGCTCCCCTCTCGAAAAAATGCCCGCCGGCTGACCGTCGTGCTATGCATCAGTTCGGCCATCGCCAGCTTGCTCGCCTACAGCACTTGCGCGCGCTTCCCGACGGGATTGTTGATCCTCAACCTGGCCGCCCTGGCCGGCGTCTGGCTCCAGCACCGCGACGCAGGCACCTCCATCCAGTTCCAGCCGCAGGAACTGGCCGACCGCCTGCTCCAGGTACAAGAGAACGAACGGCATCGCCTCAGCCGCGAACTGCATGATGACATCGGCCAGTTGCTCACCGCGGCCAAGCTCCAGACCCAGTGGTTGCAACGGCGCTTGCCCGACGACCTGCAAAGTCACTGCGAGACCCTGGGCAGCACCCTTGACGAAACCCTGGCCAAGGTTCGCGACGTTTCAGCCATTCTCAATCCCCGCCAGTTGACCAGCCTTGGCCTGGAAGCCAGCCTGCGCGCACATTTGCTCAAGACCCTGGAAAACACCAGCGTGCTCTGGAGCCTGGAGTGTCACCAGCGGCTGACCGGCATCCCCGAGGAGATGGCGGTGACAGCGTTCCGCGTGACCCAGGAAGCCGTCACCAACATGCTGCGCCATGCCCAGGCGCGCAACCTGCTGGTGCGTATCCAGCGCCTGCCCGAAGGTTTGTCCCTGCACATCGCCGACGACGGCCAGGGCTTTTCCCCGGCGCGCAATCCCGGCGAAGCAGGCCAGCGTGGCATGGCCGGCATGGCTGAACGCATCGAACAGGCGGGCGGAACATTGACAGTCACCAGCGGACCCGGCAAAGGTACGCAGATCGAAACACTGCTGCCCTGGGCGCCACGTGCCCTGGAACGCGCCAGCAAGAATAAGACGCCATGACCTGCACCCTACTCCTGGTGGATGACCACTCACTGATCCGGGCCGGTGTCCGCGCGCTGGTACTGGATATCCCGGGATACGCCGTGATCGGCGAAGCCAGCGACGGCGCGCAGTTGCTCGATGCCGTGGAACGGCTGAACCCGGACATCATCCTGCTCGACCTGTCCATGCGCGAAACCGGTGGCCTGGATGCCCTGCGCAAGCTCAAGGCGGTGCGACCGCAGAGCAAGGTGCTGATCCTGTCGATGCATACCGACCCGCAGTTGATCATGCAGGCCCTGGAAATCGGTGCCCACGGCTACCTGCTCAAGGACACCACCGCCACCGAGCTGGCCCAGGCCCTGGATGCCCTGCGCAGCAACGAACGCTACCTGAGCCCGGCCATCGCCCATACGGTGATCAACCAGGCCCTGACTCAGGTCCAGCGCAACCTGCCGGCCGAACGGAGCGCCAGCCACAACCTGACCGGGCGCCAGCTGGAGATCCTGCGGCTGATCGTGCGCGGCAAGTCGACCCGGGAAATCGCCAATGGCCTGGGCCTGAGCATCAAGACCGTGGAAACCCACCGTTCTCAGATCATGAAGCGGCTGCAGATCTTCGACGTTGCCGGCCTGGTGCTGTTTGCAGTGCGTGAGCAGATCATCAGCCTCGACGACTGAGCAGCGGCGAACCCTCCGGCAGATGGACTCGCAGAGCCGCCGGACGGACCTCGAAACGCAGGCTTTCGCTCAGCAAGGGCTCACCGTCAAGATTGAGGTACAGCCCCTCGGACACCTTGATCTCGACCCAGGGCAGGCGAGCCCGGACGAACAGGTTGTCCAGCCCCCAGCCGCCGGTCATCAACTCGCGCAAGGTTCCGATCATCTCCTGGGGCGCCGGCAGGATACTGATATCGAGCAAACCATCGTCGACCAGCGCCTCCGGGCACAGCGCGTGCCCACCTCCCGCCTGGCGGCCGTTACCGATGCCCAGCGCCAGGAGATCGCCCTTCCAGTGGAAGTCCGGCCCCTGCAATTCGCCATAGGCGGCATGCAGCTCACTGAAACGACCAAGGCCGGTGAACAGATAAGCAGCGCCACCCAACAACTTCTTCAGGTCCTCCGAGGTATTGGCGGTGACCAGGCTGCCAAAGCCGCCAGTGGCCATGTTGAGGAACATCTGCTCGCCGACGCCGCCGAGGTCGATCGCCCGCGCCGGCACGTCCAGCAACGCCAGGGCCTGGGCCGGCTCCAGCGGTACGCCGGCCGAGCGGGCAAAGTCATTGGCGGTCCCCAGTGGCAGCAACGCCAGGCTGGCGTCCTCCTCGGCATTGGCCAGGGCCTCGGCGATATCGCGCAAGGTGCCGTCGCCACCGCCGGCAATCAACTGCCGATAGCCCAGCGCCAGTGCTTCGCCGACCAGACGCCGGGCATCGCCGGCCTCCCAGGTCAGGCGCACCGCCAGGTCCCAGCCCTCGGCCCGCTTCCCCTCGACGGCGGCCCGTACGGCCTCGTTGAGGGCTTGTTTGCCATGCAGAATCAACAACGCCTTGCGCTCGTTCATGAGCAACCGCTCCCTTCAAAATGGGCTTGGAAGATGTTGACCACAAGAGAAGCGAAAAGACCCTTAGTCCGTAGAATTTATCTACCTTCCACGTAGGCATAATACGAAAGAATTAGTCGGATCTTTTTTACAACAAGTTATCATTGCGGTTAGCAAGCTGCTGTTTTATAGGCTTTACTCAAGCCCATGCCACCTACCCCAGAGAGCAAGCATAAAGCGGCATGCCATTGAAAGTCTGAAAACGACACACAGAAAAATTCAGAAAGATTCACTTGGTTTAAAACTGTTCAACCCACAATATGACCGGCCACCACGGATGGGGTTAGCGTAAAAAAGCCCAGGTTTTTCAACAAAAACAACTGCCACGATGCTTCGTAATTGCCATTTCGTGATGGTATGACGGGAGGGGTTTATGCGCCTGCAGCCGGTAGACAGCCTGTTCCTGACCCGACCCAGTATGGTCGAGTACTTCCTGTTCGGCATCCGCCTGGTCCATGGCCTGACCGCGATGCTGCCCGGCCTGATGCTGCTGGTGTACCTGGGCGAGCAAGATCCCACGGTCATCAAGAGCTATCTCACCCTGCTGTTGTTCTTCGGTTTCATCAGCGTACTGATCTTCCAGGCGTTGGGAGTGTATGCCGAGACTATCTTCAGCAACCTGCTGCGTTTCCAGCTCACGCTCTTCGCCTGGTCATCGGCGTTCTGCCTGCTGCTGTTCATGCACCATGGTTTGTCACTGTTCAACTTCCTGACCAACACCGAACTGTTTATCTGGTTTATTTCAAGCCTGGTACTGTTCGGTGTCGAGCGCCTGGTCCTGCTGACCCTGTTCCAGCAACTGATGCAACGGGGCTTTTTCCTGCAGCACGCGGTCATCCTCGGGGCCACTGAAAACGGCCAGCGCCTGGCCGAATACCTGGCCCAGCACCAGGACATCCGCTCCGGAGTCATCGGTTTTATCGACGACCGCATCGGCCGCCTGCCCAAGACCCTGGTCAACCTGCCACTGCTGGGCAACTCCAGCGACCTGGAACGCCTGATCCGCGAGGAAAAAGTCACCCAGGTCCTGGTCGCCCTGCCCTGGTCGGCGGAAAACCGCATGGACTACATCATTCGCGAACTGCGCCGCCTGCCGGTCAACGTGCTGCTGGTGCCGGACATGGTTGCCTTCCGGCATGCCCACAACCGCATCACCGAAGTCGCCAACCTGCCGATGTTCAACGCGTCCGAGGTGCCCCTGCGCGGCTGGTCGCCGATGTTCAAGCGCCTGGAGGACATGGTCCTGTCGAGCCTCGCGCTGATCCTCCTGTCGCCGTTCATGCTGTTGACGGCCCTGGCGATCAAAATCGACTCGCCGGGCCCGGTGCTGTTTCGCCAGAAGCGCTACGGCTACAACAACCGCCTGATCGAAGTCTTCAAGTTCCGCTCGATGCATCAGCACCAGAGCGATGCCAACGCCGAAACACAAACCACCCGCGGCGATCCGCGAATCACCCGGGTCGGACGTTTTATCCGCAGGACCAGCCTCGACGAGCTGCCACAGCTGTTCAATGTCTTCATCGGCAGCATGTCGATGGTCGGCCCGCGCCCCCACGCCACGGCCACCAAGGCGGCGGGCATCCTGTTCGAGGAAGCCGTCAAGGAGTACACCTCGCGTCATCGGGTCAAGCCAGGCATCACCGGACTCGCCCAGATCAATGGCTACCGTGGCGAAACCGACACCCTGGAAAAAATCGAAAAACGTGTCGAGTTCGATCTGGAGTACATCGAAAACTGGTCGATCTGGTTCGACCTCTACATCCTGTTCCGCACTGTCCCGGCAGTGCTCATGACCCGCGAGGCCTTCTGAATGGGCGTACTCATTCCCTGCATCATCGCCGGTGGCGCCGGCACCCGTCTGTGGCCGGTCTCCCGCGAGGCCATGCCGAAACCCTTCATGCGCCTGCCCGATGGCGAAAGCCTGTTGCAGAAGACCTTCCGCCGGGCCGCCGAACTGCCCGGTGTCCAGCGGGTACTGACGGTGACCAACCGCGAGGTGTTCTTCCGTACCCTGGATGACTACCGCCAGTTGAACAAGGGCGACGCGGCGCTGGACTTCATCCTCGAACCCTTTGGGCGCAACACGGCCCCGGCCATCGCCGCGGCGGCCTTGCATGTGTCCAGGCTCTACGGCGACGACGCGCAACTGCTGGTGCTGCCGGCCGATCACCTGATCAAGGACCTTGACGCCTTCGCCAAGGCGGTCGACAGCGCTCGACTGCTGGCCGAGCAAGGCTGGCTGGTGACCTTCGGCCTGGTGCCGACCCAACCCGAGACCGGCTTCGGCTATATCGAGAAAGGCCAGGCCCTGGGCGGAGAAGCGTTCCAGGTCGCGCGCTTCGTCGAGAAACCCGATGCGAAGACCGCGCAGCAGTATCTCGATGGCGGCCGTCACTTGTGGAACGCCGGCATGTTCTGCCTGCGGGCCGACGCCGTACTGCGCGAACTGCGCGAACACGCCCCGGATGTCCTCGACGCCATGACCGAGTGCCTGGCACTCAGCCACAGCCGCGAAGGCAGCCGGGAACTTCAACTGGAACTGGATGGCAAGAGCCTGGCCCGGGCGCCGGACATTTCCATCGACTACGCATTGATGGAACGCTCGCACAAAGTTGCGGTGGTGCCCTGCCAGCTTGGCTGGAGCGATATCGGTTCGTGGCAGGCGGTACGTGAACTGACACCGGCCGACGCCCAGGGCAACCAGTGCAACGGCGAGACCGTGCTGCATGACGTCAGCAACTGCTACATCGATTCGCCCAAGCGCCTGGTGGGCGGCGTCGGGCTCAAGGACCTGATCATCATCGACACGCCGGACGCCTTGCTGATCGCCGATGGCAAACGCAGCCAGGACGTCAGGCTGATCGCCCAGGAACTCAAGCGCCAGGGTCACGATGCCTATCGCCTGCACCGTACCGTGACCCGCCCATGGGGCACCTACACCGTGCTCGAGGAAGGCAAGCGCTTCAAGATCAAGCGCATCGTGGTCAAGCCCAACGCTTCGCTGTCGCTGCAGATGCACCACCATCGCAGCGAACACTGGATCGTGGTCAGCGGCATGGCGCAAGTCACCAACGGCGACAACGAGTTCATGCTCGACACCAATGAGTCGACCTTTATCAAGCCGGGCAAACAGCACCGGCTGGTCAACCCGGGGGTGATCGACCTGGTGATGATCGAAGTACAGAGCGGCGAATACCTCGGCGAAGACGACATCGTGCGCTTCACCGACATTTATGGACGGGTTCCCGTCGAAACCAGCAAGACCTGAGACACCTGAAACAGTAGGAGCGCCCACATGCACGGACCCAGGTCCGTCAGGGGGGGTAACCATGCATAAAGGGAAGACTGACCAATGAACAAACTCCTGCTGATCCTCAGTGTTTTATTAATCAGCGCGTGCAGCATTCCGGCCAAGGTGGCATTACCGGATAGCGACGTCCTGCGCGAAGGTCATCGGGCCGGCGACTCCCTGGCCGGCAAGCCGCTGCCGGAGCAACGCATCCGTGCCGGCGACACCCTGCGTATCGTCCGTAATACCGGCGAAGCACCGTCCATTTCAGCCTTCACCGCCAACTCGATCTACGAGCTGACGCTGTTCGTCGTGATGAACGACGGCAGCTTTTCCTACCCCTACGTCGGCAACGTCAAGGCCGCCGGCCTGACACCGCAACAGCTGACCCTGGTCCTCGAAGACAAGCTGAAAAACATCTACCAGGACTCGGCCCTGACGGTGAATATCTCCCAGGCACCGAGCAACACCGTGTTCGTCGGTGGCTCGGTGCGCAACCCGGCCAGCCTGCCGGTGACCACCGTCACCACCCTGGAACAGGCCCTGATCGGTGCCGGCGGCCTGTTACCGGTGGGCGACAGCCAAAATATCGCCTTGCTGCGCCAGGACGACGACGGCCGCTACAAGACCTACTTCTTCGACTATCGCGACACCATGCTCGCCGGCGCCAGCAACCGCGCACCGGTGCTGCTGCAACGCGGCGACGTGGTGTTCGTGCCCAAGTCCCATGTGGGCAACGGCATCGAGTGGGTCGACCTGTATCTGAACCAATTGATTCCCTTCCAGAAATCGATTGGCATCGGCGCGAACTACAACCTGAACAACTCCACCAGCACTGGCAACTGATCGTTAAGGACAACAGACATGATCAATATCCGCTCCTTCCGAGACTTGTTGCGCCTATTCTTCATCTTCAAGCGCGAAGTGAAAACCACCGTACTGGTGACCTTCGTCGTCATCCTGCTGGGCGCCTTCCTGTTGCCCAACCGCTACGAGTCCACGGCTCTGCTGCTGGTCAAGCCGGGCCGGGACACCAGCACCTTACCGATCGAGATCTCCGACCGCCAGGCGACGATTATCCCCAGCGCCCAGCGTGATCCGATCATCGATGAGGAACGCATCCTCACCGGACGTCCGATCGCCCGGCTGGTAGCCGAGCAATACCTCGACGAGTTGTCCAGGGTACCGCCCCAGGAAGGCTTTATCGCCACCCTCAAGACCCTGGTCAAGAGCACGGTGCAGGGCCTGCTGGATGTCGGTCGCGGCCTGCTGCAACTGCTCGGCCTGGTGGAGAAGCAGACACCGGTCGAACGCCTCACCGACCAGTTGACGAAGAACTTCAGCGTGACCCACGCCGCGGGTTCCTC
>Ga0209888_1000025_pt1 | contig 118586 bp, 103 predicted proteins | sample OrgsoiDNA_201059_FD_185807 | JGI IMG/M metagenome (GOLD analysis project Ga0209888, IMG submission 185807) | Permafrost soil microbial communities from the Arctic, to analyse light accelerated degradation of dissolved organic matter (DOM) -... | ecosystem: Environmental > Terrestrial > Soil >...
CCACCCAGGTACTGGTCATGCTGGCTCGAAAACTCGCCCGGGTGGCCTTCGCCCTGATGAAAAATCAGAGCGAATATCAAACCAAAGGGCGGGTTATGGCTTGATTACAACCATAGAATCTCCCACAGTAGAGCTTGCTGTTCATGACTCAGTGATCCAGCCCCATGAACTTCCTCACCCGCTCACCGGCCCCGGCTTCACGGATGGCCTGGGGCGGGGCATCGACCTGCACCAGCCCGTCTTCCATGAAAATCACCCGGTCGGAGATCGACATGGCGAAGTCCATTTCATGGGTGACGATGAGCATGGTCATGCCTTCTTTCGCCAGATCACCGATCACCTTGAGTACGTCGCCCACCAGTTCCGGGTCCAGCGCGGAAGTGGGTTCGTCGAACAGCATGATCTGTGGGTCCATGGCCAGGGCGCGGGCAATCGCTACCCGTTGCTGTTGGCCGCCGGAAAGCTGATGCGGGTACTTCTGCGCGTGTGCCAGCAGGCCGACTTTGTCCAGCAGGGCGTAGGCGCGTTGTTCGCTCACCACCGTTTCCCGGCCGTGATAACGCGGTGCCAGGGTTATGTTGTCGAGGATGGTGCGATGAGGGAACAGGTTGAAGTTCTGGAACACCATGCCGATGCGCTGCACGCCACGACGGATCTGCGCATTGTTGGGTTTGTCGCCGGCATGGATGAAGCTTTCGCCGAACAGGATGATTTCCCCCTGATCGATGCTTTCCAGGCCATTGACGGTGCGGATCAGCGACGTCTTGCCTGAGCCGGACGGGCCGATGATGGAGATCACCTGACCGCTCTGTATGTCCAGATCGATGCCCTTGAGCACGTGATGCTGGCCGTAGCTTTTGTGGATGTTGTGCAGTTGCAAGGCGGGCGCTGCGCCACGACCTGTTTGCGCGCGGGCCTGTGAAGGCTGCGCGTTCAACCGTGAGCGCAACTGCGCCAGGCTGGCATCATCCAGTGTCTGCGGCTTGCGGTTGTTCAGCTCCAGGTGCTGCTCCAGTTTCTGGAACAACCAGCCAAACACGGTGACGATCAGCACGTAGTACACCGCCACTGCCGACAGGGTTTCCATCACCAGAAAGTTTTGTGCGTATAGCCGCTGGCCCACGGTCAAAAGCTCAGTCAGGGAAATCACCGACACCAGCGACGTCAGCTTGACCACAGTGATGTATTCGTTGATCAGCGTAGGCAGGGAAATCCGAAATGCCTGTGGGATCACGATCAGGCGTTGCATGCCCACCAGGCCAATACCCAGCGCACGACCGGCTTCCTTCTGACCCTTGGCGACTGAAATCAGCCCGCCGCGATGAATCTCTGCCATGTACGCCGCTTCCGTTACCACCAGCGCGAACAACCCGGAATAGAAGGGGTTAGACAACACTTCACGGGTCACCGGAAACAGCTGCGGCAGGTTATAGACGAACACCACCAGCACCAACAGCGGAACGCTGCGGAAGAACCAGATATAAATCGACGCCGGAACCCGCAGCCATCGCGAGCCAGACAGCTTGGCCGAGGCCAGCAGGAAGCCCAGGAGCATGCCGATAAACCAGCCCAGCGCGCTGAGCTCGATCACCGTGATGCAGGACTCCCAGAAGTCCGGGATCGAAAACAGCGAAAAAAAGTAGGACCATTCGAATTGCATGTACACCTCAAACCGCTGCCTCACGGGACATTTCGCGAGGAACTGCAGGAGTGGGCTTGCCCGCGATCAAGATCAGGACCGCTTCGCGATCCATCGCGGGCAAGCCACGCTCCTACAGCCATCAATCATCTAAATCGAAGAATCAGTTGCCCGGTTCTTCGAGGTTGTATTTCTTCAGCAGCGCTGCGTATTCGCCAGACGACTTGGTTTCATCGAAGGCCTTGAGCAGCGCTTGATACAGCTCGTCATTACCCTTTTTGACGTAGATGCCCAGGGTCTGCTGGTAGATCGAATGCTCGGTGCTGACCACCACACGACCTTTGGTGCGTTCTGCAATCAGGCCCGCTGCGCCGTCGATTTCAACCTGTGCCTGGACGTTGCCGGACAGCAGCGCCTGGGTCACTTCCGGGGCCGAAGGGAATTCGCTGACAACAATTGCGCCCTTGTTGTTGGGCAGGCAGTAATCAGTGGACAGCTTGTTGAATTGGGCGACCCAGGTGGTGCCCTTTTCCAGGCCGACTTTCAGACCGCAGAGGTCTTCCGGTACCTTGGGTTTGACCGGGCTGTCCTTGAGCACCATGATCGCCGCGCCTGTCTTGGCGTACGGGATGGCCTGCGCCTGAGCCTGACGCTCAGGGGTGACGTACATCCCCGAGATGATGGCGTCGTAGTGACCGGCGTTGAGGCTCAGGATCAGGCTGGAAAACTTGGTGTCGGTGAAGTTGGCTTCAAGCCCCATGTGCCGCGCCAGCAGGCGTGACAACTCCGGGTCCGAACCCACGATGTTCTTGTCCTTATCGTAGGACTCGAACGGCGGGTAGGTAATCTCCATCCCGACCTTGAACTGGCCCGGTGTCACGGTAGGCGCAGCAGCGTGCGCCAGGGAAGCGCCGAGCACAGCGGCGGCAAGCACGGTCAAGCGGACAGCGGTGTTGTTTTTGTTGCGCATCGTCGGTGACTCCGAGGGGCTGGAAGAAATGGCAAGGTGCGGCACGGTTGGGTTTGAAAATGTCGTATCGAATGACTCGCAGCTGGGCTTCATGGCAACTCCGACTTCTGGTTTTTCAAGTGGCCGAAGCTCGAGGGTTTGCGTGCCTTCTCGTAGAGCTTGAGTTCGCCGCTTTCCACTTTTCGACGCAGGTACTGATAGGTCTGCAGCGCCTGACCGAACATGTGTTCACCGATGGCGATCTCCTCGTATTCCTTGCCGTCCTGGGCAAACTGCGGCAACGGTTTGATCTGGGTATGGAAGTCGCAGGCGTAGAACAGCGGAAACGAATAGCGCTCTTCGCTGACCGTCCTGACCCGGTGGGCCGTTGCAACGAACGTACCAGCGGTCATGACCTCCAGCATGTCGCCGATGTTGACCACGAAGGCGTCGTCGATGGGCGGCGCGTCAATCCAGCGGCCCTGGTCGTTCATCACTTCCAGGCCGGGTTTGTCGGCCAGCAAGATGGTGAAGCATTCGTAATCGGTGTGCGCACCAATACCGGGCGCGTCCTGGGCGGCATCGTCGAAGGGGTAGTGAATCAGCCGCAGCTTGGAAGGTGGCCGGGTGACCATGGCGTCGAAATAGCCTTCCTCCAGGCCCAGCGCCAGGGCGAAGCCATCGAACAAGCGGCGGCCCAGGGCGAAAACGGCGGCGTAATAGGCCTCTACCGTGGGTCGAAAATCCGCCAGTTCAGGCCATTCGTTCGCACCGATAAGGGGCGTTTTAGCGATCACTAATGGGTCATCGTCGCCCACCTCAAAGCCCACATCGAAGGCTTCCTTGTGATCCGGCTTGCCCTTGGCATACACCTCTTCGCCTTCGGGTACGAAGCCCTTGTGGCTGCGGGACGTGCCGATGTAGTGCTGCATCTTGGTGTCGAACGGCAGGGCGAAGAAATCCTTCGCTGCCCGGCGCAGGCCATCGATCAGGCTTTTGTCGATGCCGTGGTTCTTGATGTACAGAAAACCGACTTCCCGGGCCGCGACCCCCAGTTCCTCGGCCACCGCCTGACGCTGGGCCAGGTCGGCGCTGAACAGACCGGCGATGTCTACCACCGGAATGCTGTTGAAGTTGGCGATAGCCGCAGGTGCGCTGGCGTGTTCGGTATGGATGGAATCAGACATGGCGAAACGCTCCTTAACGACGGGTCGAGTGAGTGAACTGCTGGAAGTGCTCGCGCTCGGTCTTGGCCATCCACTGGTTCAAGGACCACAGATCGGCCACCGGTACATTGGTGAACGGCAGGTGATGCAGGTAGCCATCGGCGCCGAACTCCGGCGTCAGGGTGCTGACCTGATAACCGCGGGCCTGCTGCGAACGCCAGATCGCTTCCCAGTGCTGTTGGTGGAAAGCCAGGGCGCTGGCGTATTCCGGAGCACCTGGATGCGGCACTTGCGGGCCCTGGTCATAACCGACCCGAGCCTGAATGTGATGAACGCGCTCGACGAACGCACTAAGGTCATCTTCGGGATCATTCAGCAGCCGCTCACAGGTCACGACCCAGTGGCTGATGTCGCTGGTGAACAGCATGTCCGGCAACTGACGGATCAGCTCCAGGGTCACCCAAGGGTTGAACAGCGAACGTGAGCGATGGGTTTCGAAGGTGCACAACTGACCGTGCTTGCGTGCCACCTCAAGCGCCTGGCCAAAGAAGTCCACCTGTTGCGGCAACTGCCAGCGGTCGTTGCCAGCCAGCAGATTGACAAAGCGCGGCCCCAGCTCGGCGGCCCAGCCCAGTTTCTTGTCCAGATCGGTGATGTGCTCGGCGACCGTGGCCGATTGTTCCGGCAGCACATCGTAAGCGGTGAAAACCGTGGCGATATAGCCCAGCTTGTTGGAACGCAGAAAGGCAGCAAACTCGGCCCGCTCACTGGCGGCCAAGGGAACGCGCGCTTCCATGCCATCGAAGCCCGCTTCAAGCAATTCATCCAGGGCCTGCTGTTTGCTGGCGGTGTAACCCCAGAGCGTACGGAAAATTTCCAGTTTCATCGATCGACCTCAAAGCGACTGACACGACTCGACCTCGGGATAAACCGGGATCGGGGAAACGGCAGTTACTCAAAGGGCAATCATCAGGCCGGGTTTCTTGATGAACCTGGTCCTGTACGGTGCCTGATCTTAGGTGGGGCGGATGATCGGGAAGAATAGGAAAGCTCAAATCCATAGTTCAGAGATTTCTAAACTATTGACGGGATCAAATGGTGGCCCGATCAGTTAAACCATGAATGACGAAAGTCGTGTGGGAGATTCCCCGTCGTCCAGACGCCGCGCTGTCGCGCAGCAAACACGGTCTGTGTAGGAGCGGACTCGTCCGCGAAGACGTCGGCACAGGTGACATCTTTCGCGCCTGAGACATCGCTTTCGCGGACAAGACTGCGCGTCCCGGTCGCTCCTACAGTGGATTTTCGTCGTCTGAAATAATCAGGTAAATCAATGAATTAAATCTTGTTTGATAAGAGGTCGCCCGTCGTCCAGACGCCGCGCTGTCGCGCAGCAAACACGGTCTGTGTAGGAGCGGACTCGTCCGCGAAGACGTCGGCACAGGTGACATCTTTCGCGCCTGAGACATCGCTTTCGCGGACAAGTCCGCTCCTACAGTGGATTTTCGTCGTCTGAAATAATCAGTTAAATCAACGAATTAAATCTTGTTTGATAAGAGCGAGCTCGCTCGCGAAGGTGTCTTTAGGCTCAATCCACAAACACCATCTGTGTGGACTCCCCCATCAACAACCCTTGATTCAACTCCGTCACCCCCCGGATGTAATCCCACAACAATGTAATCCGCTTCAGCTTCCTCAAATCCTCCCGGCAGTACATCCAGAAATGCCGGGTCACGTTCACTTCTTCCGCCAGCACCGGCAGCAGCCGGGAATCCTGTGCCGCGAGGAAGCATGGCAGGATCGCCAGTGCGCGGCTTTGCAGCGCGGCGACGTATTGGGCGATGACGCTGGTGCTGCGCAGGTGGGCCTGGGCGCCGGGGAGCATGGTGTTGAGGTACAGCAGCTCGGAGCTGAAGGCCAGGTCGTCGACGTAGCTGATGAATTGATGGTCCACCAGGTCCTCGGTGCTGTGGATCGGCGGATGGTTGTCGAGGTAGTCCTGGGTTGCGTACAGGCGCAGGTTGTAGTCGCAGAGCTTGCAGCACACATACGGCCCATGCTCGGGGCGCTCCAGGGCGATGACGATATCGGCCTCGCGCTTGGACAGGCTGATGAAGTGCGGCAGCGGCAGGATGTCCACGGAGATCGCCGGGTAGGCGTCCAGAAAGTGGCTCAGTTGCGGGGTGATGAAGAAGCTGCCGAAGCCTTCGGTGCAGCCCATGCGCACATGGCCCGATAACGCCACGCCCGAGCCGGACACCTGCTCGCAGGCCAGGTGCAACGTGCTTTCAATCGACTCGGCATAACCCAGCAGGCGCTGGCCTTCGGCGGTCAGGACGAAGCCGTTGTTGCGCGATTTTTCGAACAGCAGGGTGCCCAGCGACCCTTCAAGCGCATTGATGCGGCGCGACACGGTGGTGTAGTCAACCGACAGCCGTTTGGCCGCCGTGCTGGCTTTGCGGGTGCGAGCCACCTCGAGGAAAAACTTCAGGTCATCCCAATTCAGCAGGTTTAACAGGTTCGACGACGTGCTGTTTTTTTGCATGTTGGTCCTGCTTTTATGTGCGTTCTTATTAGAAGTTTGCACATCTATACTCCAATGCATGCCCACATCCAACCGGTGCATGAAGGAGTTTTCCCAGCACGGTCGCTGAACCATCCCAGGCAATACCCACATTCCATAACACCCTGCACAACAATAATAAGCGGAGGAGTTTATGAAGAACGCACTGCCCGCGCAGGCGGCTGCACTCGATGCCAGCCCTGTGAAGAAGACCAAGGCCTATCGGCTTGCCGGTATGGCGAGCATGGCCGGCACGACCATCGAGTGGTACGACTTTTTTCTCTACGGCACAGCGGCTGCCCTGATCTTCAACAAAATCTTCTTTCCCGCCCTGGACCCGATCACCGGCGTACTGGCCGCGTTCGCGACTTATGCCGTGGGCTTTCTCGGGCGGCCTTTGGGGGGCGTGATCTTCGGCCATTTCGGCGACAAGATCGGACGCAAGTCGATGCTGTTGATGACCCTCATGATGATGGGGATTCCGACCATCATCATCGGCCTGATCCCCACCTACGAGCAGATCGGTTACTGGGCGGCGCTGATTCTGGTGCTGATGCGTTTTCTCCAGGGCATGGCCGTGGGCGGCGAGTGGGGTGGCGCGGTGCTGATGGCCGTCGAGCATGCGCCCGAAGGCAAGAAAGGCTTTTATGGCAGCCTGCCGCAAACCGGTGTGGGGGCAGGGCTGGTGCTGGCGTCGGTGGCCATGGGCCTGGTGGCCAAATTGCCGGAAGCAGACATGCTCAGTTGGGGCTGGCGCCTGCCATTCATCGCCAGCATCGTTTTGCTTGGCGTCGGTTGGTTGATCCGCCTCAAAGTCCCTGAATCCCCTGCGTTCGAAAAAATCAAAGAGCAGAACATCGCGGTCAAGGTGCCACTGTTCAAGGTCTTTCGCGACCACCCACGAGAAACCCTGACCATCATCGGCGCCCGCACTGCCGAGAACGCCTGGTTCTACATGTCGGTGACCTTTGCCCTGGCCTATGCCGCCAACCAGTTGCAGATCCCCCGCGCCGATGTGCTGAACGCCATTACCGCTGGTGCGGCGCTGTCGCTGTTCACCATGCCGTTCTGTGGGCACCTGTCAGACAAGGTCGGCCAGCGTCGGCTGTACTTCGCCGGGTTGTTGCTGCTCTGCGCTTTCGTCTACCCGTTTTTCGCCATGCTCGACACCCGCGAACCTGTGCTGGTCTGGTGGGCGCTGGTGCTGGCAGTGGGGGTGATATTCCCGATTTTGTATGCCCCCGAATCCCTGCTCTTTGCCCGACAGTTCCCGGCAGAAATCCGTTACAGCGGCATCTCGGTGTCTGTGCAATTGGCGGGTGTGCTGGGTGGCGGATTCGCACCGATGATCGCTACCAAACTGCTGACCTACGCTGATGGCAGCCCGCATTACGTCATCGTTTACCTGATTGGCATGGGCGTGGTGGCGCTGTTCTGCACCGCGCTGATGAAGCCCGACCCGAAGCGGCACCTCACTAAAGCCGCCTGATCCGATTACTCACTGCCTGGCGGTCCGATCGGGCCGCTGCTTCAAAGGAGAATTTTGATGAACGCGCCACTGAACAGGAACAATACGAGCCTCGCCAAAGTGAAACTGCTGATCGACGGCGAGTGGGTCGAGTCGCAAACCACGGAATGGCGAGACATCGTCAACCCAGCGACCCAGGAGGTTCTGGCCCAGGTGCCATTCGCCACCGCTGCCGAAGTCGATGCTGCCGTCGCCGCTGCACAAAAGGCATTCCAGACCTGGCGCCACACGCCCATCGGCGCCCGTATGCGCATCATGCTCAAGCTGCAGGCATTGATCCGTGAACACTCCAAACGCATTGCCGTCGTGCTCAGCGCCGAGCAGGGCAAGACCATTGCCGACGCCGAGGGCGACATCTTTCGCGGTCTGGAAGTGGTGGAGCACGCGTGCTCCATCGGCACCCTGCAAATGGGAGAGTTCTCCGAGAACGTCGCAGGCGGCGTTGATACCTACACGTTGCGTCAGCCATTGGGTGTCTGCGCCGGGATCACGCCTTTCAACTTCCCGGCCATGATCCCGCTGTGGATGTTCCCGATGGCCATCGCCTGCGGCAACACGTTCGTACTCAAACCCTCCGAGCAGGACCCGATGTCTACCATGCTGCTGGTTGAACTGGCGGTGGAAGCGGGCGTGCCAGCCGGTGTGCTCAACGTAGTACATGGCGGCAAGGATGTGGTCGATGGCATCTGTACCCACAAGGACATCAAGGCCGTGTCGTTCGTCGGCTCCACCGCCGTCGGCACCCACGTTTACGACCTCGCGGGCAAGCATGGCAAACGCGTGCAATCGATGATGGGCGCCAAGAACCACGCAGTGGTGCTGCCGGATGCCAATCGCCAGCAGACCCTCAACGCCCTGGTCGGTGCCGGTTTCGGCGCTGCCGGTCAGCGTTGCATGGCGACCTCGGTGGTGGTGCTGGTGGGCGCGGCCAAGCAATGGCTGCCGGACCTCAAGGCGCTGGCGCAGAAGCTCAAGGTCAACGCTGGCAGCGAGGCGGGCACCGACGTAGGGCCGGTGATTTCCAAGCGCGCCAAGCAGCGGATTCTCGACCTGATCGAAAGCGGCGTGCGTGAAGGCGCGACGCTGGAGCTGGACGGTCGCGACGTCAAGGTGCAGGGCTTCGAGGAAGGCAACTTTGTCGGCCCGACCCTGTTCTCTGGCGTGACCACCGAGATGCAGATCTACACCGAGGAAATCTTCGGCCCGGTGCTGGTGGTGCTGGAAGTCGACACCCTGGATCAGGCCATCGCCCTGGTCAACGCCAACCCCTACGGCAACGGCACCGGGTTGTTCACCCAAAGCGGTGCGGCGGCGCGCAAGTTCCAGAGCGAAATCGATATTGGCCAGGTAGGTATCAACATCCCGATTCCGGTGCCGGTCCCGTTTTTCAGCTTCACCGGCTCCCGCGGCTCGAAACTCGGCGACCTGGGCCCGTACGGCAAGCAGGTGGTGCAGTTCTACACTCAGACCAAGACCGTCACCAGCCGCTGGTTCGATGATGACAGCGTCAATGATGGTGTGAACACGACGATCAATCTGCGCTGAGATAGGTGGGAGCGAATTCATTCGCGATTACGGTGTGTCAGGCACCGGTCATGCTGAATGTGCCGCCCTGTCGCGAATGAATTCGCTCCCACAGGTTTTGAAACCGCAACGGAGAATAACAATGAAAATCGCATTCATCGGCCTCGGCAACATGGGCGCGCCCATGGCCCGCAACCTGATCAAGGCCGGTCATCAGTTGAACCTGTTTGACCTCAATCAAAGCGTGCTGGCCGAACTCGCCAAGCTGGGCGGCCACGTCAGCAGCTCGCCCAAGGATGCGGCTCAGGGCAGCGAACTGGTCATCACCATGCTGCCCGCTGCCGCCCATGTGCGCAGCGTGTACCTGAATGAAGACGGCGTGTTGGCAGGCATCGGTAAAGGTGTGCCCGCCGTGGATTGCAGCACCATCGACCCACAGACCATCCGCGACGTCGCGGCGGCGGCCGCCAAACAAGGCGTGGTGTTGGGTGATGCGCCTGTCTCGGGCGGCACCGGTGGCGCTCAGGCAGGCACGCTGACCTTCATGGTGGGCGCCAGTGCCGAGCATTTCGAAGTGCTGAAACCCGTGCTGGCGCAGATGGGCAAGAATATCGTCCATTGCGGCGATATCGGCACCGGGCAGATCGCCAAGATCTGCAACAACATGCTGCTGGGCATCTCCATGATCGGCGTTGCCGAGGCCATGGCGCTGGGCAACTCGCTGGGCATCGACACTGAAGTGCTGGCAGGGGTGATCAACAGCTCCACCGGCCGCTGCTGGAGTTCGGAGGTTTACAACCCGTGGCCGGGCATTGTCGAAACCGCTCCGGCATCCCGGGGTTATACCGGCGGATTCGGTGCCGACCTGATGCTCAAGGACCTGGGCCTGGCCACCGAGGCGGCCAAGGCTGCGCGCCAACCCGTGATCCTCGGCGCGATGGCGCAGCAGTTGTATCAATCGATGAGCCTGCGCGGTGAAGGCGGCAAGGACTTCTCGGCGATCATTGAGGGTTATCGAAAGGCCGAGTAACGCTTGGCGAGCAAGCTCGCTCCACCTGTTGGAGCGAGGCTTGCCCGCGAAGGCGTCATGCCTGAGATGTCAGAGGTGGGGTGGCATACCGAAATCGCGGGCAAGCGAGGCAACAGTGACGTGTATCCAGTGTGTGCCAATCATTAGAGTGTCGTCATTCCAATGCCTGGCTGAGCGCCATCACCCGGTTGTTTCCAATAATCAGAACTTCCAGTTCAAGCCAGCGCGGATCATCTGACCGTCGTTCTTGAATCTGGAGTCGTAGCCGGTACCTGCACCGCCGCTGCCAGGGATAACGGCGACGTTGAGTTTGTCGCTGCCCAGGTCGTAGAACAGGTATTCGGTCTTGAACGAGAGGTTCTGGGTGATGGCCTGCTCGATGCCTGCGCCCACGGTGTAACCGACTTTGAATCGGCTCTGGTCACCGGAGAACTGGGTGTTGCCGGTAGGACCGAACATGTCGATGCTCTGGCTGGTTTCGCCATAGGCCAGGCCGCCTGTTGCGTAGATCAAGGTGCGGTCGAAGGCATAACCGAAGCGGCCGCGCAGGGTGCCCAGGTATTTGATTTTCGATTCGAATTTGTTATTCAGCGCCAGGTGCGTGTTCAACTGCGAGGTGCCGATGTTGCGGCTGTCACTCACGTCGGTGAAGGAGATATCGGTTTCGACACCGGCAACCCACTGGCCGAACTGGTAGTTATAACCCAGTTGCACACCGCCGACGCCGCCGTTGCGGTCCAGGTCCACTGAACCCGGGCGAGCGCCGCCTGCGATGTTGGCAATGTTGGGTGCCGCCTGGCCTTTGGTGTGGACAGTCTTGTCGCCACCGAAGCCGTAGCCGGCGTTCACACCGCCGTAGAAGCCCGTCCAGTCATAGGTGCCGCTGGAAAATTCGTACTTCGAAGGCGCGGCCGAAGAGAGGTCCGCGGCCTGCACAGTCACCGAGCCAAACAGGGTTGCCGCAGTCGCGACGAGGAGACGGTTGAACATTTAAAAACTCCGCTATTAGTTATGTTTAAAGTGTTACAACGTTCACAGCAATGCGCCGCTCGGACTAATGCCCAGACGCTAATTTTCCAGATGAATACCTGATTTGTTTTGTACGCCCTATCAACTAAAGGACGTCGTGATTGCAATCGTTATTTATTGAAGAAAGAGTAGTCCGCACTGTAAGGCTCAAGGTGCAGGCTGCCGGATTGTTCACAGGCGCCCTTGAATACACCACCTTGAGTGTTTAGCCGCTCAACAAGATTCACGTTGGACAGTGCCCCGTCACCTTGTCGACTCACCACGTCGAGTTTCAACCACGCAATGTCCTTGTCTGTTTTGCCCGGTGCTTGCGCAGCCAGCCTGCCGACCACCGAACTGCCATCGCTCAATTGCCATGTCGGGCCGGCGAAGTGTCTGCCGACTGTTTTGCCACTGACCATCAAGGTGGCCAGGGGCTCGCGAAATTGCCAGGTCATGCTGCCGAACGCATCCGTCTTGCAGTCATAGATCTGAACCCCTTCGGCATGGACCGACAGCGCTGGGGTCTTGCCTGGCACGGCCAGTTCCGCAGGGATTTCCGCAGCGTTGGCCTGACCTGCAACAAGCGTAGAAAGAATGAGCGCCGCTGCGGCCATGACATGCATCACTACCAGCAGGCCCCGGCTCTGGTTCAACCGGGCAGGCGCGGCGATGCCGTCGTCGTGTTCGCGGTTGGGTAATGATGGGGTGGCTTCGTACATGACTTCAGTTCCCGGGTGTCATCGCTGCAGTTAATTGACAGCATCTGAGAGGTAAACACCCGGTCTGGTTTTTTTATTCAAAAAATTTTCGAATTTTTTCAACGAACGAAAAATATAAAACTGATGCGTGGGTTGATATCACTTGGGCATGAACTTGCATTGCACACGTTCATGCCCGGACAGCGAATGGGGGTATCAAGCGAAAACAAAGTACTTGCGCACTGTTTCCACCACTTCCCAGGTTCCTTTCATGCCCGGCTCCACCACAAAGATATCCCCAGCCCGCAGATGGATGGGCGCCAGGCCGTCAGGGGTGATGATGCAGTAGCCTTCCTGGAAGTGGCAGTACTCCCACTTCACATAATCGACCCGCCACTTGCCCGGCGTGCAGATCCAGGTGCCCATGATCTTGCTGCCGTCTTCGGAGGTGTAGGCGTTGAGGTTGACCGTGTGTGGGTCGCCCTCCAGCTTCTCCCATTTGCAGGCGTCGAGCACAGGCAGCGGGTGGGTGTCGCGAAGAACGGTAATCGGCGTAGACATGACAACTCCAGATCAAGGCAGGAAAGTGCCCGGACACCATAGGGCTGTCAGGCGCCGGTCAGTTGTCTGTGCTCGACATTGGGGTATCCAGAAGCGCAAGGGCACGGGTTGCGGTTCGGGCATTGCTCGCTGTCAGGCCAGCATCCGTTGAGCGCTCACGGCCTCTCGTGCCATGACCAGCTCTTGGCCCCGTAGCCATTGGCCGTAGTAGTCCTTGAGTTCATCTGCCCAACTGGCGACCTCGTCGAGCAGGTTGGCCGCTTGTTCGGGCGAAAGGGCGAAATGGCTGTGATGACTGAGCAGGTTGGCGCGACTGATTTTAGTGCCCTGCTGCCCGACTGCCATGGCCAGTGTCTGGGCAGGGCCTTCTTCCAGTATTGGAAGTACGTCATACATCGGCGAAAGGCGCCACTTGCCGTCTAGCCAGAGAATCGCGTGGTTGCGTGGATGGTCGTCGCTGTTGCCGACCAGAGCGTTGTAACACATGCGTTTGTAGAACTCGTGAAGGTCTTCTTCTGGAACCTCGCGACGGCGCATCTCGTCTGCGACTGCTGCGTAACGCCAGTCCGGGTGCTGCTGGGCTTTCCATTCAGAGTCCAGCAGCGTCAGCGCGCTGAGCATGGGGATACGGCGTCCGCCTTCGGCCAGTGGCGTACGGTCAAATCTCTCCAGCAGCAGCGTGGAGGGATTCTCTGCATGCAGGGCGGTGCGAGCAACATTCAGTCCTTTTTTTGCGGCGAACGTCATGCAGGCATATTCAATGGCGGGGAAATCGTATTGATCAAAACGGTCCCGAGGTTTTGCCAGAATCAGCATGTCGTGATCCTGGAACGTGCGTTTCGGGCGGGCACCTCCCAGGGATGACCGTTGCTGCCTTACGCTCAGGATGGAGACGGCGTCGTCTTCGAGCTGGTTGTCGTAGACCGCATCGCAGACTTCTACAAACCTGGCCAGGCCCTTGAGTGTCGGTGGCGCGTTATCTCCAAGGCCGGGTACAGGTATTGTCGATTTGCCCACCATGAGGTTGCCAATGCGATCACTGTTCGGTGACTTGAGGAGGAAATCGATAGCTGCAAGGTCTTGGCCGTGAACACGATGCAGCAAGCGTTCGCCCCACCCGTCGGGCATCGCATCGTTGATGAAGCCCGGAATGCCGTTGTTTTTTGTGATGGCGCTATAGGGTTCTGACCGTAACGGATAATGGATCGGATCAGGCACCCAACCGCCGCTTTCCACGTAAGAAGGGGCATAAAGAAACTCTCCACTGCCACCTTGCAGCGTCAGCCTGCCGAGGGTCAGCAGTTCACCCGTGTCGGGATGCTGCATGTAGATGTAGGCACGCGACATCAGAAATCCTCCGCCTTGGGTTTCGACAGTCGGACTCGTTTCAGTGCAAGGCTTTTGCGTACGTCGTCCTGTGTCGTGTACCGCCTGATTTGTGAGGTGGTTTCAATACCTTCCAGGGAACTGAAAATTTGTTCATTGATACCCAGCCGCCACAGCACCAGCATGAACGAGCGCAGGTCGACGTTCGGCGAGCCGTTTTCGATCTTGCGCAGTGTCAGCTCGGAAATTCCCAGGCTGGACTTGAAATCCGATTGGCGCAGGCCTTGATCCAGACGCCTTGCCTTCACCAGAAGCCCTATTTTACCGAGGGTATCGCTGCATCCGACGGGAAAAAAGTCTTTCATAAGGTGCCTCTGAGTGCGCTTTATAGTCGTTAATACGCACAATAGCATGCCTTATGAATTCATGAATATTTTATAAGGTTATTCCTGGAGCGCTTTAAGATAGATAAAGCGCGCCGTAGAGCGCTTTATATTCGAGATTAGATGTGTTCGGTTGGCCCCAACGCCTGCAACAACGCGGCCGCATACCCCGGCAGCGCCGAAAAGTCTGCTGCACACAGCAACAGCCTACGGTCGGCCCAGGCGTCGGTAAGGGGGATGCTTTTTAGGCCGGCTACACCTTGCCAGCGATCCACCGCTGCCTGCGGCACGACGCTCAGGCCTGCGCCTCGGGTGACCATGCGGATCACGCCGTCGAAGCCTTCGGTACGGACGCGGATGCGCAGGCGCTTGCCCAGGTGCAGCGCCTGTTCTTCCAGGTAGATCGCCATGGCGCTGTTGACCGCCATGCCAACGTATTCGTAGTCCAGGGTCTGGGCGAAGCGCAGGGTTGGGTGGTCTTGCAGGGGGTGGCCTGGGGGCACGATCAGCGTCAGCGGATCGGCGCGAAAGGGGCGGGTTTGCAGGTCGCTGGCGTCCACGGCGTCGGTGATGATGCCGATGTCGGCGGTTCCCTGGCGTAGCGCGTGGAGGATGCGCAGGCTGGGGTGTTCTTCCAGGTGGACGTCGATGTTGGGGTGGCTCACCAGGAAGTCCGCCAGCAGCTCGGGCAGGTGCTCGCTCAACGTCGAGCTGTTGCCCAGCAACCGGACCTGGCCCTTGAAGCCTCTGGCGTAGTCGGCCAGGTCGAATTGCATGCGCTCCACTTGCTGCAGGATCAGCCGCGCATGTTGCGCCAGCGCTTTGCCCGCCGAGGTGGGCGTGACCCCGCGTCTGCCACGGTCGAGCAGGGCAATGCCCAGCGTTGCTTCCAGCCCGCGAACCCGCGCGCTGGCGGAGGCCAGGGAGAGGTGAGTACGTGCTGCGCCCGCGGTGATGTTCCCGCTTTCCAGCACGTTCAAGAACAGCTTGAGGTCGGTCAGGTCAAAATGCATGGTGTGCTCGCCAGAAGAGAAGCCTCTTTCTGTGACTGAGGCTGGCTCAGTATATGGCAGATTTTCAAACGGCCATTGACGACGCACCATGGCGCCATGAATACGATCCTCGAGTTTTACCAAACCATTGGCTGGGCCTTGTCATTGCTGGTGATCTTCACCTTCTTGCTGGCAGGTACGGTCAAGGGTGTCATCGGTTTGGGTTTGCCCACCGTGGCCATGGGTTTGCTGGGTATGGCTATGTTGCCGGCGCAGGCAGCGGCGTTGCTCATTATTCCGTCGACGTTGACCAACCTGTGGCAACTGGCGCTGGGTGGGCATTTACGTCCGTTGTTCAAACGACTGTGGCCGCTGCTGACGATGATTTTCATCGGCACCGGCCTGGGCACGATGCTGTTGGGGATGAGCGGCGGCCATTCGATGACCCGTGCGCTGGGCGGGGCGTTGTTGCTGTACGCCCTGAGCGGGTTGTTTTTGCCGACCTTGCGGGTGAAGGCTTCTTGGGAACCCTGGCTGGGGCCTTTGTGCGGCTTGATCACGGGTGTCATCACCTCGGCCACCGGCGTATTTGTGATCCCGGCAGTGCCTTACCTTCAGGCATTGGGGCTGGACCGTAACCCGTTGGTGCAGGCGCTGGGGTTGTCGTTCACGGTGTCTACCCTGGCCCTGGCCGCAGGGCTGTTCTGGAACGGTGCCCTGGGCGGTGGCGAACTGGGCGCATCGCTGTTTGCACTAATGCCGGCCTTGCTGGGTATGGCGATTGGGCAATGGCTGCGGCAGCGGATCAGCGCTTTGTGGTTCAAGCGGGTGTTTTTTGTCGGGATGGGGGCGTTGGGGTTGAATCTGTTGATCGGTGGTTAAAACCCACAGGTCGTTCCCGTATTCCTGTTTGAGACTTACTGTTCGTTGCCTCAAACAGCGCTAATATCCCCTCTGTTTTTGAATAGGGGACAACAATGAAAGCCCGGTCCGATGAGTTGCAGGTGTTCGTCTCCGTGATCGAAAGCGGGTCGATTTCGGCGGCGGCGGAGCAGGTCGGGCAGACGCCGTCAGCCATCAGCCGAACCCTGTCGCGGCTTGAGGCCAAGCTGGAAACGACCCTGATCAATCGCACCACCCGGCGCATGGACCTGACTGAGGAGGGCAAGTTCTTCCTGGAGCGCGCCAAGCAGATCCTCGCGCAAATGGAAGACCTGGAAGAGCGACTGTCCTCCCGGCAACACACGCCAGCCGGGCGTTTGCGCATCAATGCGGCGTCGCCGTTCATGCTGCATTCGGTGGTGCCGTATGTGGCCGAGTTCCGCCAGTTGTATCCGGATATCCAGCTGGAATTGAACAGCAACGATCTGATCATCGACCTGCTGGAGCAAAGCACCGACGTCGCCATTCGCATTGGCACCCTGGCGGATTCGACCCTGCATGCGCGCTCACTGGGCAGCAGCCCGCTGAACATCCTAGCCAGCCCGGCCTACCTGAAACAGCACGGCACCCCGACCACGGTTGAGGACCTGGCCCAGCATTCCCTGCTGGGCTTTACCCAGACTGAAACCCTCAACCACTGGCCTTTGCGTCACGCCGAGGGTGACCGTTTACAGATCCAGCCCGCGCTGTCGGCGTCCAGTGGCGAGACGTTGCGGCAATTGGCGCTGGCCGGCGAGGGCATTGCCTGCCTGTCGCATTTCATGACCCACGAAGATATTCGTCAGGGCCATCTGAAAGTGCTGCTGCCCAAAGCCAACAGCGGCTACCGACAGCCGATCCATGCGGTGTACTACCGCAACTCGCAATTGGCGCTGCGCATCCAGTGTTTCCTGGATTTCATCCAGAAAAAACTGGCGCCTTATGCTGCTTGACGCTACGTCGCCAGGCCTTTGAAACCAGCTTTACCCATTCTTTACCGTGGCCTTACGCCATGGGCGATGCAGGGCGGTTAGGCTGCTGGTCACAGCTTGGGCACAGGAATGATCGGTAATGCGCATGAACTTCACACCCCGCAATGGGCTCTCCCGGCATTGGCTTGCCGTCACTGTGCTGGTCGCCACGACAGCATTGATTTCGGCCTGTGCCAGCGATCCTACGCCCGCGCAGACCGCCGCCACACAGATCACGCAGTACCTGTCCACGGCCTATCAGCCGGCGCACAACGAAGTGTCCGGTTGGGACACCACCTGGCAGTTCGACAAACAATCGGTCGGGATCGCCTGGCTGGCTCCCACCAGTCATGAACCCCTGCCGTTGATCATCTACTTGCCAGGCCTGGGTGAGTCTGCCCGTGCCGGTGAGTTGTGGCGCAAGTCGTGGGCCGAGGCCGGGTATGCGGTGCTGTCGATCCAGGGACATACCTACGACCGCTCGGTCTATGCCACCGCCGCTGCCCAGGATGGGGACTTCCGGGGTATGGCCGGCCAGCGTTATTCCAGCGTTGCCCTGCATGACCGGCTGACCACGGTGCAGAACGTTCTGAACGAAGTGCGTACGCGTATTGCCAAGGACGATCCTCAGCTTGGGCAGATCGACTGGAACCGCGTCGTTATCGCCGGTTTTGATCTGGGGGCCCAAACCGCTGCCGCGCTGGCCGGGGTGTTGCCGCCTGGCGTGGCGTCGGGCGTGAGTGTGCAGCCCAAGGCGGTGGTGCTGCTCAGCCCTTATGTGGATGCAGATGCCGTGCCGCAGACCTTTGCCCACATGACAGCGCCGGTGTTGTCGATCACAGGCCCCAGGGACGAAGACCCTTTCAACTGGGTCAGCTCTTATCGTCAGCGAGAATTGCTGGGTGAGTCCGTGATCGTTCCCGGCAGCAATCAACTGGAACTGGCCAAGGCCACCCACAAGACCTTGTCCGGTTCCAACCTGTTCGGCATGCACAACGGTCACAAGCCATCGGCTGACAATAGCGACGCCTCGACCCAGGGCGGCGGCCACCATGGCCCCGGCGGTGGCGGGATGACCGGTGGCATGGAGGGCGGTAACGGGATGGGTGGCGGTGGCGGCCATAGCGGTGGACGCGGCCAGGGCAAGGGCACCCACTCTGCGGGCGGCGGTCACGATGCGTCGGGTGACGAACCTCCTCAGGATCCCAAGCAGATCGCGGCCGTTGAGGCCATCAGTCGTGCGTTTCTGGACAGCCAGGTCAAACACGTGCCCGCCGCCAGCCAATGGCTGAAAACAGACGCCTCGACATGGCTGGGCGATGGCGGGAGCTTGAAGTAACTGCCAGGAATAATCACCAGGCCATTCGTGCTTGCAGCGCAACAGTCATTTGGGCTGTTGCGCCTTTTTCATGGGTAATAAGGGGGCAATACTGGCTTCACATTCTTTCCCCCTTAAGCCAGGGGTTACCCATGAACATTTTCATTACCGGGTCCGCAGGTTTTATCGGCGGCTCCATCGCCACAGGCCTGATCAAGAAAGGCCACAAGGTCACCGGCCTGGTGCGAAGCGCTGAGCAAGCCGCAGAAATGACCGCGCTGGGCATCACCCCCATCGTCGGCACCCTGGATGAGAGCGCCTTGCTGACGGAACAGGCCCGCAAGGCCGATGCGGTGATCAATGCAGCCAGCAGCGACCATCGCGGCGCAGTTGAAGCGCTGATCGCAGGCTTGAAAGGTTCGAACAAACCTTTCCTGCACACCAGTGGTTCGAGCATCGTCGGGGATGCGTCCGGCGGTAAAGCCAGCGACGACATTTACTACGAAGACCAACTGCCTGAGCCGACCGTCGACAAGGCTGCTCGTGTTGCCATCGACAACCTGGTGATAGCGGCTGCCAAAGAAGGCGTGCGTTCGGCGGTGATCTGCAACACCCTCATTTACGGCCACAGCCTGGGCGTCAAGCGTGACAGCGTGCAGTTGCCACGTCTGTTGAAGCAGGCGCGCAAAAGCGGTGTGGTGCGTCATGTCGGCACCGGTCAGAACATCTGGTCCAACGTGCACATTGAAGACGTGGTGGAGCTGTACGCACTGGCGCTGGAAAAGAACCCGGCGGGTACGTTCTACTTCGTTGAGAGCGGTGAAGCTGCGTTCTGCGACATGAGCAATGCCATTGCCAAGGTGCTGGACCTGGGCACTGCGCAGGACTGGCCGCTGAAAGATGCCGAAGCTGAATGGGGGTATGAAATGGCCAACTACGGCTTGGGCTCCAACAGCCGTGTGCGCGGCAAGCATGCCGCCGAGCTGCTGGGCTGGGCGCCGAAGCGTACTTCGGTTGAGGAGTGGATTTTGAACGAGATGGTTTGAGTCCGGACTTTATCGGTAATCCAGTAATGCTTGTGGCAGACGCAAAGCTTGTGGGAGCGAATTCATTCGCGATGCGGACTGCCAGTCACCGCAGATGTTGAATGTGCTGGCCTCTCGCGAATGAATTCGCCCCCACAGGTGCAATGCATACCCTGTGGGAGCGAGTTTGATCGCGAAGGCTTTAGTGATGCTCGCGCGTTGCGCGGAATTTCACGTCCGGCCAGCGTTCTTCCATCAGGGCCAGATTCACGCGGGTCGGGGCCAGGTAGGTCAGGTGACCGCCGCCGTCCAGCGCAAGGTTTTCCACGGCCTTGGTTTCAAACTCCTCCAGCTTCTTCTTGTCCGCGCAGTCGATCCAGCGAGCAGACCACACGGTGATGGGCTCGTAGGCGCATTCGACTTTGTATTCTTCCTTCAGGCGGCTTGCCACCACATCGAACTGCAGCACACCCACGGCGCCGAGGATGATGTCGTTGCTGCGCTGTGGGAAGAACACCTGAGTGGCGCCTTCTTCTGCCAGTTGCTGCAAGCCCTGACGCAATTGCTTGGACTTGAGCGGATCCTTCAGGCGCACGCGGCGGAACAGTTCCGGTGCGAAGTGCGGGATCCCGGTGAAGCCCAGGTTCTCGCCCTCGCTGAACGTATCGCCGATCTGGATCGTGCCGTGGTTGTGCAGGCCGATGATGTCGCCCGCGTAGGCTTCTTCCAGTTGCTCACGTTCCGAGGAGAAGAACGTCAGCGCGTCGCCGATCCGCACATCCTTGCCCAGGCGCACGTGGCGCATTTTCATGCCTTTGTCGTAACGGCCTGAACAGATGCGCATGAACGCGATACGGTCCCGGTGTTTCGGGTCCATGTTTGCCTGGATCTTGAACACGAAGCCGCTGAATTTCTCTTCGACCGGCTCGACAGTGCGCTCGTTGGCAACCCGTGCCAAAGGCTTGGGTGCCCAGTTCACCACGGCATCGAGCACGTGATCGACACCAAAGTTGCCCAGGGCCGTCCCGAAGAACACCGGCGTCAGCTGACCATCGAGGAACTCCTGCTGATTGAACTCGTGGCAGGCACCCTGCACCAGCTCAAGCTGCTCGATGAAGCGGTCGTACTCGTCGCCCAGGTGGGCGTGGGCTTCGTCCGAATCGAGTTTCTCGATGATCTTGACGTCGGTGCGCTCATGCCCGTGACCGGCGGTGTAGACGATGATGTAGTCGTCGGCCAGGTGATAGACACCCTTGAAGTCGCGGTAGCAGCCAATCGGCCAGGTAATCGGCGCGGCCTTGATCTTCAGGACCGCTTCGATTTCGTCCAGCAGCTCGATCGGGTCGCGAATGTCGCGGTCGAGTTTGTTGATGAAGCTGACGATGGGCGTGTCGCGCAAACGGCAGACGTCCATCAGGGCGATGGTACGCGGCTCTACACCCTTACCGCCGTCGAGGACCATCAAGGCCGAGTCCACTGCCGTCAGGGTGCGGTAGGTGTCTTCGGAGAAGTCTTCGTGGCCCGGGGTGTCGAGCAGGTTGATCATGTGGTCCCGATACGGGAATTGCATGACCGAAGTGGTGATCGAAATGCCGCGTTGCTTCTCCATCTCCATCCAGTCGGAGGTGGCATGGCGGTCGGACTTGCGTGATTTCACCGTGCCGGCCACTGCAATGGCCTTGCCCATCAACAACAGTTTTTCGGTGATGGTGGTCTTGCCCGCATCCGGGTGGGAAATGATGGCGAAAGTGCGGCGTTTCGCGACTTCGGCGGCCTGGTGGGTCATGGGAAATCGCCTGGCAGGTGAGTCAAAAAAGGGCGGCGATTATAGCTCAACTGGAGGCAATAACCGAACCGTTCAGTCAATCAAGGGTGGCCAAATAGTGTCGTGCATGGGAACCTTTCAGACCGTGGAGACGTCCACTCACTCGTCGAGCTAAACGACAGGGTGAGATAAATCAGCAAGTTAGCTTGACGAAGCTGCGCTCATGGCTTGTGTTTTCGCCGAGGTCAACACCTTTACCGGCGAGCCACCCGCTGCTCTTCGCGAACGTTATTGCGGCTGCCGGAAATGGCCAGTCTTGCAACGCCTTCGCCGACTGAAATAAGGAGTCCGCCTGTGGCTAATCGCTATGGCAAGGGGCTATTGGGAGGTGCGATTGTTGTCGTGCTTCTGGCCCTGCTGGTCCAATGGATCGGCATCAGTACCATCAAGCAGTACCAGGATGATCTGTTGTTCTATTTGCAGGCTCATCTGATTCTGGTGCTGGTTTCAATGTTCGCGGCCCTGGTGGTCGGTATCCCTGCGGGGATTGTCTTGAGCCGACCGAGTATGGTTGGCCGCGCCGAACGCTTCATGCAGATATTCAACATTGGTAACACCGTCCCACCTCTCGCGGTTCTGGCCATTGCCCTGGGTATTCTCGGCATCGGCAGCGGACCGGCCATCTTCGCGCTGTTCCTCGCCTCGTTGTTGCCCATCGTGCGCAACACCTACGAAGGCCTGAAAAACGTCCAGGGTTCACTCAAGGAAGCCGCTGTCGGCATCGGCATGACGCCGAGCCAGGTACTGCTGCGCGTCGAATTGCCCAATGCCGTGCCGATCATCATCGGCGGTGTGCGTGTGGCACTGGCGATCAACGTCGGGACCGCGCCGCTGGCCTTCCTGATTGGTGCCAACAGCCTGGGCAGCCTGATCTTCCCCGGCATTGCCCTGAACAATCAGCCGCAACTGCTGCTGGGCGCGGCGTGTACCGCCTTGCTCGCGCTGCTGCTCGATGGCGTGGTGACACTGGCAAGTCGTCTCTGGCTGGAACGCGGTCTGACCCGCTGAGAGAAAGGAATTCCAATGAAAAAATTATGCTTGTTACTGGGCTTTGCCTTGCTGTTGCCGTTGATCAGCCAGGCGGCTGAAAAACCGGTCATCCGCATCGGCGCCCGCGTGTTCACAGAGCAAACATTGCTGGCTGAACTGACCGCTCAATACCTGCGCACCAAGGGTTACAACACCCGGATCACCGGTGGTCTGGGCAGTAACCTGGCCCGTAGCGCACAGGAAAGCGGCCAGCTCGATTTGCTCTGGGAATACACCGGTGTGTCGCTGGTGGCCTACAACCATGTCGATGAAAAACTCGACAGCGCGCAGACCTATGCGCGGGTCAAGGAGCTGGACGCGAAAAAGGGCCTTGTGTGGCTATCGCCGTCGAAGTTCAGCAACACCTACGCCCTGGCGCTGCCGCAGAAAATTGCCGACCAGTACCCGCAGGTCAACACCATCAGCGATCTGGCCAGGGTCTTGAAGGACGAAGCCAAGGAGAAACACCTGGTCGCCCTGGACACCGAGTTCGCCAACCGTTCCGACGGCATGGTCGGCATGGTCAAGGACTACAGCATGAACCTGACCCGGGAAAACATCCGCCAGATGGACGCCGGGCTGGTCTACACCGCGCTGCGTAACGGCCAGGTGTTCGCCGGGCTGGTTTACACCACCGACGGTCGCTTGAACGCGTTCCATCTCAAGCTGCTGCAGGACGACAAGCACTACTTCCCGGACTACACCGCAGCGCCAGTGATTCGTCAGGCCTACCTCGATGCCCACCCGGATCTGGCTGCCCAGCTCAAGCCACTGGCCGACCTGCTGGATGACGAAACCATGCGCACCCTCAACGCGCGGGTCGATGTCGATCACGACAGCCCGTCCACTGTTGCCGCAGATTTCCTGCGCCAGCATCCCCTCAACTGAATAAGGAGGAGAGCCATGAATTTCTTCAACACCTTCTCCCATCTGGACTGGCCGCTGGTCCTGCACCTGACCTTGCAGCACATCACCCTGGTCGGCGTCGCTGTGAGTCTGGCGATTGTGGTCGGCGTACCGCTGGGCGTGGTAATGACCCGCTTCCCGGCGCTTGCCGGTCCCTTGCAGGCCAGCGCCACCGTGCTGCTGACGGTGCCGTCGATTGCCCTGTTCGGCTTGTTGCTGCCGTTCTACTCGAAGTTCGGCCAGGGCCTGGGGCCAATGCCGGCCATCACGGCCGTGTTCCTCTACTCGCTGTTGCCGATCATGCGTAACACCTACCTGGCGCTGACCGGTGTGGAACCCGGTATCCGCGAAGCCGCACGGGGTATCGGCATGACCTTCGGCCAGCGCCTGCGCATGGTCGAGCTGCCCATCGCCGTGCCTGTGATCCTCGCCGGTGTGCGCACCGCCGTGGTGATGAACATTGGTGTCATGACCATCGCCGCGACCATCGGTGCCGGTGGTCTGGGTGTACTCATTCTCGCTTCAATCAGCCGCAGCGATATGTCGATGCTGATTGTCGGCGCCGTACTGGTCAGCCTGCTGGCCATCTCCGCCGACCTGCTTCTGCAATGGCTGCAACGCACGCTGACTCCAAAAGGACTCCTGAAATGATCGAACTCCAGAATCTGACCAAGACTTTTCACACCAACGGCAAAGACGTCACCGCCGTGAACTCGGTGAGCCTGACCGTCAATGAAGGCGAGATCTGCGTGTTCCTCGGGCCTTCGGGGTGCGGCAAGAGCACCACGCTGAAAATGATCAACCGCCTCATCATGCCGACCTCCGGCAAGGTGCTGATCAACGGCGAAGACACCACGGGCCTGGATGAAGTGACCCTGCGTCGCAACATCGGCTATGTGATCCAGCAGATCGGCCTGTTCCCGAACATGACCATCGAGGAAAACATCACCGTCGTGCCGCGCCTGCTGGGCTGGGACAAGCAGAAATGCCACGAGCGGGCCCGTGAGCTGATGAGCATGATCAAGCTTGAGCCCAAGCAATACCTGAATCGCTACCCGCGTGAACTGTCCGGCGGCCAGCAACAGCGCATCGGCGTGATCCGTGCGCTGGCGGCTGACGCGCCGTTGTTGCTGATGGACGAACCCTTCGGCGCGGTCGACCCCATCAACCGCGAGATGATCCAGAACGAGTTCTTCGAAATGCAGCGCGCGCTGGGCAAGACCGTGATCATGGTCAGCCACGACATCGACGAAGCCATCAAGCTGGGTGACAAAATCGCGATCTTCCGTGGCGGCAAACTGATCCAGATCGACCACCCCGACACCCTGCTCGCGCACCCGGCCGACGACTTCGTCAGCAGCTTCGTCGGCCAGGACAGCACCCTCAAGCGCCTGTTGCTGGTCAAGGCAGAAGACGCGGCGGACAACGCGCCGTCCGTCAGCCCGGAAACCCCGGTGGCCGATGCCCTGGAAGTGATGGACGAAAACGACCGCCGCTACGTGGTGGTTACCGACGCCGACAACAAGGCGCTGGGCTACGTCCGCCGCCGCGACCTGCACCGCCAGCAGGGCAACTGCTCGCAATTCCTGCGCGAGTTCAACGCCACCGCCGCCTACGACGAACACCTGCGCATCCTGCTGTCGCGCATGTATGAGTACAACCGTTCGTGGCTACCGGTCATGGATGCCGAGCGGGTATTCCTTGGCGAGGTCACCCAGGAGTCGATTGCCGCCTACCTGAGTTCCGGCCGTTCCCGTGGTATGAAAACCAACATCGTTTCGCCAGCTGAGTTGGCGGAGCAGGTTGCGTCGGTCTGATACGACGCCCAAGCCCTTGTGGGAGCGAATTCATTCGCGATGCGGTGTATGAGGCGCCTGTGATGCTGGATGTGCCGACCTCTCGCGAATGAATTCGCTCCCACATATGGCTCGTCAACATTCAGGGGCGGCCCTGTTGCCACCCCATCAGGGAACATCAGCCTGTCATGTAGGTCCGTTAAATAGATCACTGAATGACTGCTCGCGACGGACGCGTGCAAAAACGCGACATTTTTTGTTGATCTCAAGCCCCTCACGTCCTAAAGTTCGCGCCGAACGTCCATGCTGGAAACGATCCATCCGGCTCAAGTACTGACGACGAGACAGCAAGGCCATAGGGAGGCGTCAAGCTCCAGTGGCCTTTTTGCTTTCGGCGACATGCCTTGGGAAGTAGGCGAACCAAAGTGGGGATACGGAGGACGTTCATTTGCACCCATTGATCATTGCAGTTTGCCAGTAGGAGTTCCCAGCATGTCGATCCAGGTCGAAGACTATTTCGCGCGCGAAACCTTTCAGAAAATGAAGGCGTTCGCCGACAAACAAGAAACCCCGTTCGTGGTCATCGATACCCAGATGATCAGCCAGGCCTACGATGACCTGCGCGCAGGTTTCGAATTCGCCAAAGTCTATTACGCCGTCAAAGCCAACCCGGCGGTGGAAATCATCGACCTGCTCAAGGAAAAAGGTTCGAACTTCGACATCGCGTCGATCTACGAGCTGGAGAAGGTCATGAACCAGGGCGTTGAACCTGAGCGCATCAGCTACGGCAACACCATCAAGAAATCCAAGGACATTCGCTACTTCTACGAGAAGGGCGTGCGTCTGTATGCCACCGACTCCGAAGCCGACCTGCGCAACATCGCCAAGGCCGCACCGGGTTCGAAAGTCTATGTCCGCATCCTCACCGAAGGCTCGACCACGGCTGACTGGCCTTTGTCGCGCAAGTTCGGTTGCCAGACCGACATGGCCATGGACCTGTTGATCCTGGCCCGTGACCTGGGCCTGGTGCCTTACGGCCTTTCGTTCCACGTCGGTTCGCAACAGCGCGACATCAGCGTCTGGGACGCAGCCATCGCCAAGGTCAAAGTGATCTTCGAGCGCCTGAAAGAAGAAGATGGTATCCACCTCAAGCTGATCAACATGGGCGGTGGCTTCCCGGCCAACTACATCACCCGTACCAACAGCCTGGAAACCTACGCGGAAGAAATCATCCGCTTCCTGAAAGAGGACTTCGGCGATGACCTGCCGGAAATCATCCTGGAGCCGGGCCGTTCGCTGATCGCCAACGCTGGCATTCTGGTCAGCGAAGTGGTGCTGGTTGCCCGCAAATCCCGTACTGCCGTCGAGCGATGGGTGTACACGGATGTGGGCAAATTCTCCGGCCTGATCGAAACCATGGACGAAGCCATCAAGTTCCCGATCTGGACCGAGAAGAAAGGCGAAGTGGAAGAAGTGGTCATCGCAGGTCCGACCTGCGATAGCGCCGACATCATGTACGAGAACTACAAGTACGGCCTGCCACTGAACCTGGCCATCGGCGACCGCCTTTACTGGCTGTCCACCGGCGCCTACACCACCAGCTACAGCGCAGTTGAATTCAACGGCTTCCCGCCACTGAAGTCCTTCTACGTGTGAACCGCTGAGCGCTGAACCCAAAAGGCCCATGAGTGATCATGGGCCTTTTTTTATTTCCACAATGCTCTGGCTTGTTCGAAAAACCTGCTTCAGGGCTGGACACCAGAGTCTTTGGAAAGCCGCACACACAACAACGCCGCCAGCACCAACGCCGCCGTTGCCACTTGCAGGGAGGCCGAAAACGACTGGCTGCGGGCGTACAGGGTGCTGGCCACCAGCGGGCCGATGATTTGCCCGAGGCCGAAAGAGGCGGTCATGGCGGCCAGGATGTTGAAGCGCACGGTGTGGGCGACGCGGCGGGCGGCGAGCATGGAAATGGTGGCGGTGCCCATGAAGGTGCCGCCGACGATCAGCGCGCTGCCCAGGTAGCCCACGGCATTCGGGCTGATGACCGGAAGGATCACCCCAATCGCCTGCAGGATCAGGTTCAACTGCAGGGCACGGTGGGTGCCCAGCCGCACATGGACGGCATGCCAGACGAAACAGGACGGCACGGCGCCGAGGCCGAACAGCGCCCAGACCTGGATCGGGCTGACGGCGCCCAGCGCACCGCTGACAAACAGTGGCAGGTAGGTGGCGGTGATGATGTAGCCAAAACCGGCAAGTCCATAGAGTACGACCAGGCGGCCTGCGCCCAACGGTGCCGAGCTACTGCTGGCCGACGCAGTGGCGGGCAACAGGGGCTCTTCGACCGGGCTTGAGTTCAGCCCCGGCATTGCGATCAGGCTTAGCACCAGAGCTCCGGCACCCAACAACAGCCACAGCCCGTGGCTGTCCAGGCCGAACGACTGGCCGGCCGCAAGCAGCTCCGATGACAGCACGATGCCGATGCCAACCCCGGCATAGAGCATTGGCGCACCTCGGCTATGGCCCCGATGCTGCAGCAGCCATAGCGATGCGGCCACCATCACCAATGCGCTGACAGCACCGCCCAGGCCACGGACTGCAATGATCAGCCAGGGTGTGTGCAACACCGACAGCACGCCCACGCAAACGATGGTCGCCAGCAATGCCCAAAGGCACAGGTTATGGGCATCCTTGGGGTGAAGCCGGGTGGCGAGCAGGGCGCCCAGCAGGTAGCCCGCGTAGTTGGCGGAGGCCGCCAGGGTGCCGTCATGCACGGTCAGTACGCCTTCGCTCACCATCTGCGGGTAAATCCCGGTGAAGGCGAAACGGCCAAATCCCATGCCGACGGCCATGATCAAGGCAGCGACCATTGCCGAGGTGCCGTGACTGACACTCGGGGAAAGAACCTGTGTATTGCTCATGCCACTGCCTCCGGTTGTGGGAGCGGCGTCAGCACTTCGCGTAGGGCGCTGAAGGCCGCAGTGTCGTAGCCGTGGCGCCAGACCAGCCAGGTCTGGACCTCGGCTACGGGGTAAACCTGGATGTCCGGTACTTCGTGCAACAGTTCCAGAACGCTGCGCGGGATCAGGCAAATGGACGTGCCCGACGCCACGCAGGCGAGCATGGAATGGTAAGAACCGACTTCCTGTGCATCGAACGACAGGGCGTCGGACCCCAACCAGCTTTCCACCAGTGCCCGATAACTGCAGCCCTGGGCGAACGCGGCGAGCGAGCGCACGACGATATCTTCGGCTTTATGAACGGGTGGATGGCCTGGCGGCACAAGCAACAGCATCTCTTCGCGGAACACCGGTTCGCCACGCAGACCCATCGCCTCCAGATCGGCCACCGACGCCATGTCACCGCATGGCGGCAGCGCCACCAGCGCGCAATCCAGCAGGCCGCTGTGCACCTGCTCGATCATCGGGCGCGAAGGAGCGGTGGAGATTTTCAGCTTTACTTGTGGCCACTGACGGTGAAAGCGCGCCAGAGGGGTGGGCAAACGGCTGGCGGCCGTGCTTTCCATGGTGCCGATGCGCAACTCACCGGCAGGTGTCTGCGGGTGCAACATTTGTCGCGCTTCTTCGGCCAAAGCCAGCATGCGGTCGGCGTAACCCAGGAAGCGCTCACCCTCCGGGCTCAGGCTCAGGCGGTTGCCATCGCGGCGGAACAACGCAACGCCCAGTTCCTCTTCCAGCTGCTGAATCCGGGTCGTGACGTTGGACTGCACCCGGCCCAGACGCTTGGCGGCCCGTGTGATGCTCAGCTCCGCAGCGACGGTGCGGAAGATAACCAGGTTGGCGTGATCCATCTAAAATCTCAATTAAAGAATGTGTTGGTAAATATATTCCTATTCTGAGATAGTTTGCCAGCACCTTTTCTTACCTTTCGGCAGGCTTACCATGAGCGCTACCCACGAACTGCTCCGTTTGCTCGATGTTCAACACCCTATTATTCAGGCGCCCATGGTCGGCGTTTCGACGCCGCAACTGGCGGCGGCGGTCTCCAACGCCGGTGCGCTGGGTTCCATCGGGCTGGGGGCCAGTAATGCACAGCAAGCGCGGGAGATGATCCAGGCCACTCGCGCGCTGACCGATAAACCTTTCAATGCCAATCTGTTCTGCCATGTGCCCGCAGTCGCCGATGCCGCGCGCGAGGGCCAATGGCTGGCACATCTGGCCCCGCTGTTTGCCGAATTCGGCGCGAGCCAGCCCGCTGAACTGCGGGAGACGTATCGCAGTTTCCTGGCGGATGAATCGGTGCTTGAAGTCCTGCTGAGTGAGCGTGTGCCGGTGGTCAGCTTTCACTTTGGCCTTCCGCCTGCCCAATGGATACAAGCGTTGCGTGGGGTGGGCACCGTCACCCTGGCCTGCGTAACCACGCCCGCCGAGGCCGAACTGGCCGAGCAGGCGGGTGTAGACGCCTTGATTGCCCAAGGCGTAGAAGCGGGCGGTCATCGGGGGGTATTCGACCCGGCGCAGGATCGGCTGCTGGGGACTTTTGCCCTGACAGCTCTGCTCGCCAGCCAGACCCGGCTGCCTATCATTGCGGCAGGCGGCATCATGACCGGCCAGGGGATTGCGGCTGTCTTGCGCCTCGGGGCTGCGGGGGCGCAGTTGGGTACCGCTTTTATCCTCAGCCCGGAATCATCGGCCAACGCGCTGTATCGCGCCGAGCTGCAAGGCGAGCGGGCGCATCGAACACAACTGACGGCGGCGATTTCCGGGCGCTCGGCTCGGGGGATGGTCAACCGATTGTTCACTGACGTCGGCGGGGCGGGTGCTCCGGCATTGCCCGATTACCCGATCACCTATGACGCGGCCAAAGCCCTGCATGCCGCTGCCAGTGCCCAGGGCAACAACGACTTCGCCGTGCAATGGGCCGGGCAGGGTGCGCCGCTGGCCAGGGCCTTGCCGGCCGCTGCGCTGGTTAATCTGCTGGTGCGGGAAATGGATGAGTAGAAAGGGAGGTTGTATTAAAAATTGTAGGAGTGGGCTTGCCCGCGATTGCGGTGGTTCAGGTCTGGAGATGTTTGCTGATCGCACCGGCCCCTTCTCGGGCGAACCTCGCTCCAACAAGGCATGCGTATTCCCGGACATGGAGTCTTCCACAGTGCTCTAAAGGGTCAATCATGAGCCCATCACAAAGCGCTTCGGCCACAGCCGCCAGCTACGCCGAGCGCAACGCACCTTACTGGCGACGCAACCTGGTTATTTGTGTATTTGGTTCGTTCACCACGCTGGTGAGCCTGAGCATGTTGTTGCCGTTCCTGCCCTTGTACGTGCAGCAACTGGGCGTTTCTTCACCCTCGGATGTCGTGCAGTGGTCAGGCGTGGCCTTCGGGGCGACGTTCTTCGGCACCGCGATCACGGCACCCTTGTGGGGGCGTCTGGCTGACCGTTATGGGCGCAAGCCGATGCTGGTAAGGGCGGCTATCGGCATGGCCATCGTGATGTCGCTGATTGGCGTGGCCCACAGCGTTGTCGAGCTGGTGGTGCTGCGCTTGATCGCGGGCCTTATCGGCGGTTTTGCCTCTGCGTCGATCGTCATGATCGGCACTCAGGCGCCCCGGGAGCGAGCCGGTTGGGCGCTTGGCATCCTGTCCACCGGTGCGCTGGCGGGCAATCTTGTGGGGCCTTTGGTCGGCGGTTTTCTGCCCATCTGGTTCGGGATTCGCGGCACGTTCTTCGCCGGTGGCGCCATGATCGCGTTGACGGCGCTGCTGGTCATGCTGCTGGTGCGCGAAGATTTTCACCGGGAGTCCGACGCGAAAAAACGTTCGCCCGGCGCTGGCCTGTCAGGGAGCCCCCAGCGTTTGACCACCCTGGCCCTGTTGTTGACGGCCGTCATGGTGTTGCTGGCCAACATGTCCATCGAGCCCATCATTACCCTGTACATCGCACAGCTGGGTGTGGCTACTGATCACCTGACGCGGGTCGCCGGTATTGTCATGGCGGCTTCTGCCCTGGGCAGTGTATTGACCGCTGCACGTCTGGGCGCGCTGGCCGATCGCATTGGCGGCTGGAACGTGATCATCGGTTGCCTGATTGCCACAGGTTTGCTCATGTTGCCCCAGGCGTTCGTCACTCAGTGGTGGCAGCTTGCGATCCTGCGCGGCTTGATGGGGATGACGATTGCGGGGCTGCTACCGGCCATTGCCAAGCTGGTGCGTCACTCGGTGGACGAGCGCGATTCGGGAAAAATGCTGGGTTACCTGCAATCGGCGCAGTTCTCCGGGCAAGTCATCGGGCCATTGCTGGGCGGACAGATCGGCGCGCATGTAGGGCTGCATGCGGTGTTTTTTGTCACCGGGTTTTTGTTGGTGGCCTGCGCCGGGTTCAACCAGTGGATTCGTGTTCGGCAGGCGGAGAAGGCGCTTGTTTGACACTTCTACAGAATTCGTATTCTGGCCAACTCCGCCGCATCACTCTCATCCCCCAGCTCAGCGGCGCGAGCGTGATAATCCCTGGCCAGAGCGCGGATCTGCGGATGTTCAGCCGCCAGCAGTACCTTGCGGCTGACTCGCAGAAAGCTCAGGTTGCCGCCTGCCAAGGCGATGCGCAGCCAGTCCAGGGCCTGTTCGAGCTTGCCTTGGTGAGCCAGCACGGCGGCATGGCTGAACTGGCCACGGAAATCACCACCTTCGGCCGAACGACGATACCAGTCATACGCCGCTGGCAAATCGGCCTCGCAGAAGCGACCGTCTTCCAGGTAGCGCCCCAGGAGGTTCATTGACTTGGCGTGGCCCATCTCGGCGGCCTGCCGGTACAGGCTGATAGCCCCGGCCTGATCTTCCTTGACACCTCGACCGGTGCCCAGGAGGTTGGCGAAGTTATACAGGCCCCAGTCCAGCCCGGCTTCGGCGGCCAGTTGGTAATGTACGGCCGCCCTGGCCGGGTCGGCGCTGCAACCCCAGCCATGTTCGAAGCAGCGCCCCAGCATGTTATGCGCCATTGCGTGGCCGTTGTTGGCGGCGATCTGGAACCATTGCAGGGCCAGCGCCGGATCGCGCTCGATGCCGGTGCCGTCCAGCAGAATCTGCCCAAGCAATGCCTGGGCGTCGACGATGTTTTCCCTGGCCGCGCCCAGAATCGCCTGGGCTGCACCCGACGGGTTGTGATTGAGCATCTCGCGCAGTTGATCGCCGTTGAGCACTTCCTCGCGCCGCAGGTTCCAGTTCATGGCTCAGACCTCGACCCAGCGGCGCAGCAGGTTGTGGTAAGTGCCGGTCAACTGGATCAGCGACGGGTGATCGGGCACGTCGCGGGTCAGTTGCTGGATGGCCGTGTCCATTTCAAACAGCAGGGCGCGCTGGCTGTCTTCGCGCACCAGGCTCTGGGTCCAGAAGAAGGAGGCGTAGCGCGTGCCCCGCGTCACGGCATTGACCTTGTGCAGGCTGGTGCCGGGGTACAGCACCAAGTCGCCAGCAGGCAGCTTGATCCGTTGCGTGCCGAAGGTGTCCTGGATCTCCAGCTCGCCGCCGTCGTATTCATCCGGGTCGCTGAAAAACAGGGTAGAGGACAGGTCGGTGCGCACCCGCTCAGGGTTGCCCTTGGCCTGGCGCACGGCGTTGTCCACATGGAAGCCGAAGCTGCCGCCTGCCGTGTAGCAGTTGAGCAGGGGAGGGAAGACCTTGTGCGGCAACGCGGCAGACATGAATTGCGGGTTGCTCCACAACCGCTCAAGCAGCGCCGCACCGATTTCCACGGCCAGCGGGTGGCCTTCGGGCAGTTGCAGATTATGCTTGGCCTTGGCCGATTGATGACCCGCCGTGACCTTGCCGTCGACCCATTCGGTCTGCTCCAGCGCCTGGCGAATGCGCAGCACTTCCTCGCGATTGAACAAGCCGGGAATGTGTAGAAGCATTGGCGAGGCACCCTAAACAGGAACGAGCGCAGATGGTAGTGATTCCTGCTGTTTCTGTAAAACGTTCTCATTGTCATGAGCCGCGTTGTCACAGATGAGAATACGAGACGTTTATGTGCATAATGCGCGCCGCAGCAGGCGACGAGAGTAGGCAAGGGTGTTGAAGAAAATCCTGTTTCAAGTGCACTGGTTCTTCGGAATCACTGCGGGCCTGATCCTGGCCTTGATGGGGATCTCCGGAGCGACCGTCTCGTTTCAGGACGAAATACTCGAGGCACTCAACCGTGATGTGATGCACGTAGAGCAACGTGCAGAGCGAACCCTGCCGCCTGTGGAAATGGTGCGCAAGGTTGAAGCCCAGACCGGGAAAGTGGTCTCCATGCTATGGGCCGACACCTCTGGCACCAACGCGGCACGGGTGGTGTTCACTGCGCCCCCCGGCGAGCGTCGCGGTGAAACGCGCTATTTCGATCCTTATACCGGCGAGCTTAAAGGCGACGTCGTTGGGCAGGATTTTTTTGGTTTCATGCTCAACTTCCACCGCTTTCTGACCTTGGGCGACTTCGGTCGGCAAGTGACGGCGGCCTGCACACTCATCCTGATGTTCTTCTGCCTGTCGGGCCTTTACCTGCGCTGGCCGCGCAAGGCGCTGAACTGGCGGGCATGGCTGACCCTGGACTGGGCGAAAAAGGGCCGCAGTTTTCATTGGGACCTGCATTCGGTATTCGGCACCTGGTGCATGCTGTTCTACCTGATGTCCGCCACCACCGGCTTGATGTGGTCATACGGGTGGTACAACGACGGCATGACCAGACTGCTGGGGGACGCGTCCTCCAGTGAGATGCGCAAGGTCGGTGGCGGCAAGGGCGGCCGAAGCCGTGCGCCTCAGCCTCACGACCCGGCGCAGGCCCAAGCCACCAACTACGAGGCCATCTGGAGCAGCATCCAGAGCACTGCCGGCCCGCAACTGAAATCCTACAACCTGCGCCTGCCAACGGCGGCTGGCCAGCCCGCGATGGTGTATTACCTGCTGCAGGACTCTCCCCATCCCCGTGCGCTGAACACCATCATGCTGAACCCGACTAACGGCAAGGTGCGCAATGTGGCGCGCTATGCCGAGAAAAACCTTCCCGGGCAACTGCTGGTCAGTTACTACGCGCTGCACGTGGGCAGTTATTTCGGCATTGTCGGGCGCATCCTCATGACGTGTGCGGCGCTGACAATGCCATTGTTCTTCATCACCGGCTGGCTGCTGTATCTGGACCGTCGGCGCAAGAAACGCGAGATCAAAAATGCCCGTGGAGCATTGGCCGGGCACATCGACAGCAACGCGCCTGCGTGGCTGATCGGTTTCGCCAGCCAGAGCGGCTTTGCCGAGCAACTGGCGTGGCAGACCGCCGGGCAACTGCAATCGGCGGGCTTGCCGGTGCGGGTGCAGCGTCTGGCGGACATGACCGAGCAAGACCTGCATCAAAGCCAGAACGCGCTGTTCGTGGTCAGCACCTTTGGCGACGGCGAAGCTCCGGACAGCGCCCGTGGTTTCGAGCGCAAGCTGCTGGGGCGTCCTCTGGCGCTGGAGCAGCTGAACTTCGCAGTGCTGGCCCTGGGTGACCGGCAGTACCAGAACTTCTGCGGGTTTGCCACGCGTCTGCACGACTGGCTGGCCCAGCGCGGCGGTAACACGCTGTTCGCCCCTGTGCAGGTCGACAGCGGCGACAGCGCCGCGCTGCAACACTGGCAGCAGCAACTGGGGCAGGTTACCGGCAGTACGCCAGCAGGCGATTGGCAGGCGCCGGTGTTCGATGACTGGACCCTGAGCCAACGCGAGTGGCTGAACCCCGACAGCAGCGGTTCGAAGGTGTTTTTGCTGAGCCTGACTCCGCCGCCATCAATGACCTGGGAAGCGGGTGACCTGGTGGAAATACTGCCGCCTGCTGGTGCAGCGGTGCGTGAGTACTCCATTGCCTCGATCCCCGCCGATGGCAGCCTGCAGTTGATCGTGCGCCAGGAAGTCCACCCGGACGGCACCCTTGGCTTGTGTTCCGGCTGGCTGACCGATCATGTGGTACTGGGCACCTCGATCAACTTGCGGATACGGCGTAACAGCAGCTTCCACCTGCCGATTGAGCCGGTGCCGGTTATTCTGTTGGGTAACGGCACCGGCCTGGCTGGCCTGCGCAGCCTGTTGCACGCCCGCGTCGCCCAAGGGCAGCAGCGTAACTGGCTGCTGTTTGGCGAGCGTAACATGGCCCATGACTTCCATTGCGGTGCTGAATTGCAGGGCTATCTGGACTCTGGCGATCTGGCCCGTCTGGACCTGGCCTTCTCCCGGGATCAGGCCGAGAAAGTCTACGTGCAGGATTTGCTGCGTGAGGCGGCGGAAGAATTGCGAGCGTGGCTGGCCGACGGCGCGGCGATCTACATCTGCGGCAGCCTGCAAGGGATGGCGGCAGGGGTTGATCAGGTGCTGATGGATTTGCTGGGTGCAGAGCAGGTGGGGGAATTGATCGAGCAGGGGCGTTACAGGCGGGATGTTTATTAAGTCAGCGGCACCGCGCTAACCATTCGCGAGCAACTCGGCGCCCACAGGCTTTGTGGGTGGCCGCAGATGCAAGTTTGAACATAGAACCCCTGTTGGAGCGAGGCTTGCCCGCGAATTCAATGGTTCGGGTTTGGAGATCTTCGCTGACTGTACCGACGTCTTCGCGGGCAAGCCTCGCTCCAACAGGCGTTTGGGTCTGATGCAAATACCTGTGGTAAATGCAAAGCCTGTGGGAGCGACCGGGTAACGATCCACCTTGCTCGCGAAGGCGTCAGTCAGCGTTTACGCCGCCACAAACTGCTCCGCGTAATGGCAGGCAACCTGGCGCTTGTCGACGACCCGCAGGGCGGGTTCTTCGGTGGTGCAGCGCTCGGTCGCGTACGGGCAGCGCTTGTGGAAGGCGCAGCCGCTTGGCGGGTTCAGCGGGTTGGGCAGTTCACCGACGATCTTGATCTTCGGCTTCAGCGGGTCCGGGTGGATGGTCGGGGTCGCTGACAGCAGCGCCTGGGTGTAGGGGTGCAGCGGACGGTTGTAGATCTCTTCCTTGGGACCCATTTCTGCCGGACGCCCCAGGTACATCACCAGCACCGTATCGGCCACGTGACGCACCACCGACAGGTTGTGGGAGATGAACACGTAGGCGGTGTTGAACTCCTGCTGCAGGTCCATGAACAGGTTGAGCACCTGGGCCTGGATCGACACGTCCAGCGCCGAGGTAGGTTCGTCTGCCACCAGCACTTTGGGTTGCAGCATCATCGCCCGCGCCAGGGCGATACGTTGGCGCTGGCCACCAGAGAACATGTGCGGGTAACGCTGGTAGTGCTCAGGCCGCAAACCCACCTGCTTCATCATCGCCTGCACTTTCTCGCGGCGCTCGGCGGCAGAAAGGTTGGTGTTGATCAGCAGTGGCTCGGCCAGTTGATCACCGATTTTCTGCCGTGGGTTGAGGGACGCATAGGGGCTCTGGAACACCATCTGCACGTCTTTACGCAATTGCTTGCGCTCAGCCTTGGTGGCACCGGTCACTTCCTGGCCGGCGATTTTCAGCGAACCGGAAGACGGCTCTTCGATCAGTGTCAGGGCACGGGCAAGGGTGGATTTGCCGCAGCCGGACTCACCCACCACGGCCAGGGTCTTGCCAGCTTCCAGCTCGAACGATACGCCGTTGAGGGCGCGCACCAGGGCCGAACCCTTGAACAGGCCACGGGAGACTTCGTAATGACGGGTAAGGTCGCGGGCGGTAAGAACGACGCTCATTACGCCACCTCCTGGTTCAAGGGATAGAAGCAGCGCGCAAGGCTGTGGGCTTTAGGGTCCAGGGCAGGGCGCTGGGTCCGGCAGTTGTCCTGCACGTAGGGGCAGCGCGGCGACAGCAGGCAACCCTGGGGGCGGTCATAACGACCGGGAACGATGCCCGGCAGTGTCGCCAGACGCGAAGCGCCCATGCTGTGTTCCGGAATCGCAGCCAGCAAGGCTTCGCTGTAAGGATGGCCCGGCACGTCGAACAAGCCTGGCACCTGACCGACTTCAACGGCCTGGCCTGCGTACATCACGCACACACGCTGGGCGGTTTCGGCCACGACGGCCAGGTCGTGGGTGATCAGCACCAGCGCCATGTCCTGCTCTTTTTGCAGGGCCAGCAACAGGTCCATGATCTGCGCCTGAATGGTCACATCCAGCGCGGTGGTGGGTTCGTCGGCAATCAGCAACTTAGGCTCGCCAGCAATCGCCATGGCAATCGCCACCCGCTGGCTCATGCCGCCGGACAACTGATGCGGATAGGCATTCAGACGTGCCGCCGCGCCCGGGATTTCAACTTTTTCCAGCAGTTCCAGCGCGCGCTGGCGTGCCGCCTTGCCGGACATGTTCAGGTGTTGGCGCAGGACTTCTTCGATCTGGAAGCCCACGGTGTAGCTGGGGTTGAGCGCCGTCATCGGGTCCTGGAACACCATGGCCAGGTCTTTACCGACGATGCGTCGTCGCTGCCGCGCACTGAGCTTGAGCAGTTCCTGACCGTCGAAATTCAGCGAGTCGGCGGTCACGATGCCGGGGGCGTCGATCAGGCCCATCATCGCCATCATGGTCACCGATTTGCCGGAGCCCGATTCGCCGACGATAGCCAGCACTTCGCCCTTTTCGACGGTGAGGTCCAGGCCGTCCACAACCGGTACGGCCTTGGCGTCGCCGAAGCGGACGTTGAGATTCTTGATGTTTAAAAGTGGCATGCGAATCTCCTCAGGCGGCGTTCTTGAGTTTCGGGTCCAGCGCATCGCGCAGGCCGTCGCCCATCAGGTTGATTGCCAGCACGCTGAGCAAAATGGTCAGGCCAGGCAGGCTCACCACCCACCAGGCGCGTTCGATATAGTCGCGGGCCGAAGCGAGCATGGTGCCCCACTCAGGCGTTGGCGGCTGTACGCCCAGGCCCAGGAAGCCCAGGGCGGCGGCATCGAGGATGGCCGAGGAAAAACTTAAGGTCGCCTGCACGATCAGCGGTGCCATGCAGTTGGGCAGTACGGTGATGAACATCAGGCGCGGCAGGGTAGCGCCGGCCAGACGGGCAGCGGTCACGTAGTCGCGGTTCAGTTCGCCCATGACGGCGGCACGGGTCAGACGCACATAAGAGGGCAGCGAGACGATGGCGATGGCGATCACGGTGTTGATCAGGCCAGGGCCGAGGATCGCGACGATGGCAACGGCCAGCAGCAGCGACGGCAAGGCCAGCATTATGTCCATCAGGCGCATGATCGAGGGGCCGAGGATGCGCGGGAAGAACCCGGCCAGCAGGCCCATGAAGATACCGGGGATCAGCGACATCACCACCGAGGACAGACCGATCAGCAGCGACAGGCGCGAACCCTGGATCAGGCGCGAAAGCAGGTCGCGGCCCAGTTCGTCGGTGCCCAGCAGGAACTGCCATTGGCCGCCTGCAAGCCACACCGGCGGGGTCAGCAGGAAGTCACGGTATTGCTCGCTGGGGTCGTGGGGGGCAACCCAGGGGGCGAAGATCGCGCAGAACACGATCAGGGTCATGAACATCAGGCCGGCGACGGCGCCCTTGTTCTTGGCGAAGGCTTGCCAGAATTCTTTGTACGGCGAGGGGTAGAGCAGGCTTTGATCGACTGCTACCACTGGAGTAGTTGTGCTCATAAAGATGATCTCAGCGCTGGTGACGAATGCGTGGGTTGGCAAAGCCGTAGAGGATGTCCACCACGAAGTTGACCAGAATCACCAGGCAGGCGATTAACAGGATGCCGTTTTGCACGACAGGGTAGTCGCGGGCGCCGATGGCTTCGATCAGCCACTTGCCGATACCCGGCCAGGAGAAGATCGTCTCGGTCAGGACCGCACCGGCCAACAGCGTGCCGACTTGCAGGCCGAACACCGTGAGCACCGGGATCAGCGCGTTACGCAGGCCGTGGACAAACACCACGCGGGCAGGCGAAAGGCCCTTGGCGCGGGCAGTACGCACATAGTCTTCACGCAGCACTTCGAGCATCGAGGAGCGGGTCATCCGCGCGATCACCGCCAGCGGGATGGTCCCCAGCACGATGGCCGGCAGAATCAGGTGGCGCAAGGCGTCGATGAACGAGCCTTCTTCGTCGCTGAGCAGGGTGTCGATCAGCATGAAACCGGTTCTGGGCGGGATGTCGTACAGCAGGTCGATCCGCCCGGAGACCGGCGTCCAGCCCAGGGTCACCGAGAAGAACATGATCAGGATCAGGCCCCACCAGAAGATCGGCATCGAGTATCCCGCCAGGGAGATACCCATGACCCCATGGTCGAACAGGGACCCTCGTTTGAGTGCTGCGATCACCCCTGCCAGCAGGCCCAGGATGCCAGCGAAGATCAGCGCCGCCAGCGACAGCTCCAGCGTGGCCGGGAACAGAGCGGTGAACTCGGTCCAGACGCTGGTGCGCGTGCGTAATGATTCGCCCAGATCACCATGGGCGAGCTTGCCCACGTAATCGATATATTGCGCATAAAGCGGCTTGTTCAAACCAAGACGTTCCATCGCTTGGGCGTGCATTTCCGGATCAACCCGGCGCTCGCCCATCATGACTTCGACCGGATCGCCCGGAATCAGGCGGATCAGGGCGAACGTCAACAAGGTGATGCCGAAGAAGGTGGGTATCAACAACCCCACGCGGCGGGCAATAAAACTAAACATCTTCTCGTGTACCTCATCAGCCGGTTAGGCGTGCCCATCGTCATTCGGATTGAGTGGCGACGGGCGTTTCTTCTTCTACTTCACCCGGGTAGTGGCGAAGTTGTTATTGGCCAACGGGCTAAGGTGATAGCCCTCGACGTTGTTGCGCAGTGCCGTGAACAGCTTGGGGTAAGCCAACGCAATCCACGGTTGTTCCTGGCTGAACACCTGCTGAGCCTCTTTATAGAGGGCAGCACGTTCTGCTGGTTCGGTTTTCTCCCGTGCCTGGGTAATGGCGTCCTCAAATGTCTTGTTGCACCAGCGTGCGTAGTTCTCGCCATTCTTTGCCGCTTCACAGCTCAGGTTGGGGGTCAGGAAGTTATCCGGATCACCGTTGTCGCCTGCCCAGCCTGTGAAGACCATGTCATGTTCGCCTCCCTTGGCGCGCTTGAGCATTTCGCCCCACTCCAGGACGCGAATCTCTACCTTCAAGCCGATCTGGGCCAGATCGGATTGCAACATCTGTGCCCCCACCAACGGGTTGGGGTTGGTCACTGCGCCGCCATTACGGCTGAACAGGGTAAATGTCGTGCCTTCCGGCACACCGGCCTCCTTGAGCAAGGCGCGTGCCTTGTCCAGATCCCGCGGCGGGTTCTGGATATCGTTGTCATAACCCAGCAGTGTAGGCGGGTACGGCCCTACGCCTTCGGTTGCCTTGCCTTCACCGAACAGTGCCCGGAGATAGGCTTTCTTGTCGAAGGCCATGTTGATGGCCTGGCGCACGCGTACATCGCTCAAATATTTGTGCGATGTGTTCATGGCGACATAGCTGGTCATCATGGCTTCCAGCTCGGCAATCTTCAGATTGGGGTCAGCCTTGATGCTCGCGATATCGTCGGGTTTGGGGTAAAGCGCAATCTGGCACTCGTTGGCCTTGAGTTTTTGCAGGCGCGTATTGTTGTCCAGCGTAATGGCGAAAATCAGCGCTTCGCTGGGTACAACACCCTTCCAGTAATCAGGGTTGGCTTTATAGCGGACTTGGGCATCCTTGGCATAGCGAACAAGGATGAACGGGCCAGTGCCGATGGGTTTGCTGTTCAATTCATCGGTCTTGTTGCTCTTGAGCAACTGGTCGCCATATTCGGCCGAGTAGATCGAAGTAAAAGGCATAGCCAGGTCGCGCAGGAAAGGTGACTCAGGCCGCGACAGGGTGAACTTGACGGTGTAGTCGTCGATCTTTTCGACACGTTTGAGCAAGTTCTGGAAGTCCATGCTCTCGAAATAAGGGAAGCCGATAACGGATTTGGAGTGCCATGGATGATTGACGTCCAACTGGCGCTGGAAACTCCAGAGCACATCGTCGGCGTTCATTTCACGGGTTGGCTTGAAGTAATCGGTGGTCTGGAACTTGACCCCATGACGCAAGTGGAAGGTGTAGCTCAGCCCGTCCGGGCTGATTTCCCAGCTTTCTGCCAGACCCGGCACGGTGTCGGTGGTGCCGGGGGTAAACGCCACAAGCCGTTCGAGGATGGTTTCAGCCGATGCATCGGCGGTGGTCGCCGTCGTGTACTGCACGATATCGAAACCTTCAGGGCTGGCCTCGGTGCAAACCACCAGGGGTTTGGCCGAGACACCTACAGCGACGCTGAACAAGGCCAGCGCAATCGAGTTGCGCAATGAGATCAGTTTCAAATAAGTCATCCTCAAGGTTAATACCGGGACGGCCAAAGCGGCGCGTCCGTCGAAACGAACCCGTCGCAGTGACCGCGTCTGGGCTTACAGAATGTTGAACGGCACGGTTGTCACGAGCCTGAACTCGTTCAGGCTGCCGTCCGCCTGGTTTGCGCTGGCACGGTGGGCCGTGTAGGTCGCGCGCACGGTAGTCGCTTTCAGCGGTCCGTCCTGCAACGTATACGCCGCGCCGACGCCGTATTCATGGTGGCTCTCGCCGTCCATGTTCTTCACGTCGTAGGCAGTACCCTTGTAGTGAGTACCGTCGATGCCCCAGCCATGGGCCTGGTAGATGTTGAACTTCAAGCCCGGTACACCGTACTCGGCCATGTTCAGCAAGTAGCCAAGTTGCAGCGACTTCTCGTTAGGTCCGTTGAAGTCCGACAGCAGGGAGTTGGCCAGGAAGATCGCATTCGTCTCGTGCAGGTAATCGAAGTATTCGTCGCCGAACACTTGCTGATACGCCACGGTGAACGAGTGCGCCTGATGCGTTGCTGTAAATGACAGACTGTACGTGTCGTTGTCGATTGGGCCAAGTTTCTTCTGACCTGAATCCCGGGTTTTGTAGTAATTGAGGTTGGTACTCAGCCCCAAAACGTTGTTATCGCCCACTTCATGGGTGAAACCGAAGTAGTACTGTTTCCAGAAATCTTCAACGTTCGAGGCATAAAGACTGGTGGTCAGGCTCTTGAACGGTTTGTAGTCGACCCCGGCCATATCGATGCGGTCGGCATGGGCCGAGCTGCTGGCGTACTCGGAGCGGAACCTGGTCAGGCTTTGCTCGGTCCGTGGCGAAACCCGGTCGAAACTGCCGGCCTGAAACGACAGGTTGTTGAACTCTTCGCTGAGCAGGTTGAAACCCTGAAAGCTCGAAGGCAGCGCGCGGTTACCGATGTAGGCGATGACCGGGGTGTTCACCGACTGGCGACCGGCCGTCAACGTGGTGTTGGAGATCCGTGCCTTGATATTGCCCAGGCCCAGCTTGCTCCACTGGCCCACGGCGTCACCGTCGCTTTCGGTCAGCGTCCGGTTGGAGCCACCCGCCAGGTCCTTGCGGTCGCGGCCCAGTGCGATGGCGTTGTAGAGCGCCAGTTCGGTGCTGAAACCGATCGTCCCTTGGGTGAAACCCGAGCTGTAGTCGACGATAGTGCCCTGATCCCAGTTGATACGGCGCGAGGTCGGCGTCGGCGTGGTGCCGCCTTTGAGATACGAAAAGCGGGTGTCGCGACGGGTCATCTCATTGGCGTACCAGTTACGGGTCGAGCCTGTGATGTGCTGGTCTTCGAAGAAGCCGTTGGCGCCGTCCTGCGCACTGGTGCCGGCCAGTGTTGTGGGCACGAAGGCCTGGCTGATTGCTTCTGCCTGGGCCATTGAGCCCAGCGTGCTCATGGACAGGGCGAGTAGAGCGGTACTGGCTGTTTTCACGTTTTGAAGCTCCCTTGACTGCTTTTTTTATCAGCCAGCTTTTTTGTGGACTGGCTTTGGTGGCATTCGTTGATCAGTCGGTAACGGCGACGTCGGAGAAGCTGTTGCGTCCGAACGGGCTGACCTGGAAGCCCTGCACTTCAGCGCGCAGTGGCTGGTTCACGGTGGAGTGGGCGATAGGTGTGATCGGCACCTGGTCCTTGAGGTAGCGCTGGGCCTGTTTGTAGAGGTCCACGCGTTGTTCGTGGTCAGCGGTGGCAACGGCGGCCTTGACCAGGGCGTCGTACTTTTCGTCGCACCACATGGAGTAGTTATTGCCACCAATGGAGGCGCAGCTATAAAGCGTGCCCAGCCAGTTGTCGGGGTCACCGTTGTCACCGGTCCAGCCGATCAGCGAAATGTCGTGCTCGCCGGCCTTGGTACGCTTGAGGTATTCACCCCATTCGTAGCTGACGATCCTGACCTTGATGCCGACCTTGGCCCAGTCGGCTTGCAGCATCTCGGCCATCAGCTTGGCGTTGGGGTTGTAGGGGCGCTGGACCGGCATGGCCCACAGCGTCAGTTCAGTGCCTTCCTTGACGCCTGCGGCGCGCAGCAACTCGCGGGCCTTTTCCGGATTGTAGGGGGCGTCCTTGATGGTTTCGTCATAGGACCATTGGGTCGGCGGCATGGCGTTGACCGCCAGTTGCCCCGCGCCCTGATAGACCGCGCTGATGATCGCCTGCTTGTCGATGGCCATGTCCAGCGCCTGGCGTACCTGAAGATTGCCCAGTGGCTGATGGCGCACGTTGTAGGAGATGTAACCGAGGTTGAAGCCTGCCTGCTCGATCACTTGCAGCTTTTTGTCATTCTTCAGCGATTCGATGTCTGCCGGACGCGGATTGAGCGTCACCTGGCATTCGTTTTTCTTGAGTTTCTGCATCCGCACCGAGGCGTCTGTGTTGATGGCGAAGATCAACTGGTCGATCTTGACCCGGCTCGGGTCCCAGAACTCGTTGTTGCCCTTGTAGCGAATCTGCGCGTCTTTCTGATAACGCTGGAATACGAAAGGCCCGGTGCCAATGGGCTGCTGATTGATATCACGCATGTTACCGGCGGCCAGCAGTTGCCCGGCATATTCGGCGGACAGAATGGACGCGAAGTTCATCGCGACATTCTGGATAAATGCCGCATTGACGCTGTTGAGTGTGAATACCACGGTCATGGGGCCGGTCTTCTCTACCGACTTGATGCCTTTGTCCAGACCCATGCTGCTGAAATAGGGAAACTCGGTCGGGTAAGCGACACGAAACGGGTGATCCTTCTGGAGCATGCGATTAAAGGTGAACAACACATCGTCGGCATTGAAGTCACGGGTAGGTTTGAATGTTTTATTGCTGTGGAACTTCACCCCTTCACGCAAGTGAAAAGTGTAGACAAGGCCATCCGTGGACACGTCCCAGCGGGTTGCCAACGCCGGAATCGCCTCTGTGCCACCTGATTTGAATTCGGTCAGGCGGTTATAGATCGGTTCGGCTGCATCGTTGTCGGTGCCTGAGGTGTACTGGGCGATATCGAAGCCGGCGGGGCTGCCTTCGGAGCAGAACACCAGGCTGTTTGCCGCCTGTGCCGATGGAGCACCGGCCAGTAGGCCAAGGCTTAACATTGAAGACATAGCAATGATTTTGCGCATGAGAATCCCTCTTCCTTTTTTTGGCGTTATCACTGAGTGCCCGGTAATGGCTCCAACAGGCTTTTTTGGACAAACAAAGCCCTGATCCGGAAGATTTCCGATCACCCAGGTAAATACGAATTGCAAATACGATGGACCTGCGACGGTATGTCGGTCGGGCCACATAGTAAATAAGTCTGACGGCTTCAGAGTTTGTAGGAAAAGTGCGCAGCAGCAGTAGGCAATTGCTTGTTAAAACCGCTGCGCAATTAAAATCCGCTTACTTCAAGTAAACAATCAATGTAACTGCGCCGACTATCACGGCGCAGTTACATAGACGTTACTTGCCGCTTACGCTGACACCGTAGAACGAGTTCAGACCGAATGGGCTGATCTTGAAGTCCTGCACGGTGGTGCGCATGGGTTGATAGACCGTCGAGTGCGCGATAGGTGTCATCGGCACTGCGTTCTTGAGGAGGTGTTGAGCCTGTTTGTACAGTTCAGTGCGCTTGGCCTGATCCGGTGTTTGCTTGGCTTCGTGAATCAGGGTGTCGAACGGCTTGTCGCACCACTTGGAGAAGTTGTTGCCATTGACCGCATCGCAGCCGAACAGGGTGCCGAGCCAGTTGTCCGGGTCACCGTTGTCGCCACTCCAGCCAATCAGCATCGCGCCGTTTTCACCCGCTTTCGCGCGCTTGATGTACTCGCCCCACTCATAGCTCACGATCTTGGCGTTGATACCGATCTTCTTCCAGTCGGCCTGCAGCATTTCAGCCATCAACTTGGCGTTGGGGTTGTAAGGACGCTGAACCGGCATCGCCCAGAGGGTGATTTCGGTGCCTTCCTTGATCCCGGCTTCCTTGAGCAGTTCCTTGGCCTTCTCGACGTTGTAAGGCGCATCCTTGATGGTGGTGTCATACGACCATTGGGTTGGCGGCATGGCATTGACTGCCAGTTGACCCGCGCCCTGATACACCGCGTCGATGATGCTCTGCTTGTTGACCGACATGTCCAGTGCCTGACGCACTTTCAACTGGGCCATCGGGTTTGGCTGATCGCTGCCCTTGATTTTGTCCAGGACGTTGTAGGCGATGTAGCCCAGGTTGAAACCTGCCTGATCCGGCATTTTCAGGTCCTTGTCGGCCTTGAGTGGAGCAAGGTCGGCTGGACGTGGGTAAGCGGTGATCTGGCATTCGTTTTTCTTGAGCTTCTGTATACGCACGGACGGGTCAGTGGTGATGGCGAAGATCAGGTTGTCGACTTTGACGTCTTCAGGCTTCCAGTAATCCTTGTTGCCGGTGTAACGGATGTTGGAGTCTTTCTGATAGCTCTTGAACACGAAAGGACCGGTACCGATCGGCTTCTGGTTGATATCTTCCGGTTTGCCTTCCTTGAGCAGCTGTGCGGCGTACTCGGCGGACTGGATAGAAGCGAAGCTCATCGCCATGTTCTGGATGAACGCAGCGTCAACAGTCTTGAGGTGGAACTTGACGGTGTGATCGTCAACCTTCTCGACGTTGGTGATGTTGGTGTCCATCCCCATGTCGGTGAAGTACGGGAACTCGGTCGGGAACGCTTTACGGAACGGCTGATCCTTGTCGATCATGCGATTGAACGTGAACAACACGTCATCGGCATTGAAGTCACGGGTCGGCTTGAAGTACGGCGTGGTGTGGAACTTGACGCCTTCACGCAGGTGAAAGGTGTAAGTCAGCACATCCGGGGAAATATCCCAACTGGTAGCCAGGCCTGGAACGACCGCGGTGCCCCCACGTTCGAACTGGCTCAAGCGGTTGAATACGGTCTCGGCCGAGGCGTCGAAATCAGTGCCGGTGGTGTATTGCGCCGGGTCGAAACCGGCCGGGCTGCCTTCGGAACAGAAGACCAGATTCGATGCTGCCTGGGCGTACGGAGCGCTGGCGATCAAACCTGCGCTGAGAAGAAACGGAATGACCGCTTTTTTGAGCATGGTGGCCTCAGTTGTTGTCATTTTTTAGTAGAGGGCGCGACCTCGTGAGCCGACCCTGCGGATACTTATGCAGGGTGCATACCCAAAGCAAGATAGTGGCGCCAATGAAGTGTTAAACAGTGGCACGATCGTACAAGAATGTCGCATTGATATAAGTTTTGGCGCATTTGATCGTTTGCGCGGCCTAAATCGAAACATTTCATGTACCAACGTGCCAGGACCGAGCGTAGCAAATGCACCCGATTGGCGCGTTGGTGTTACCCCTTTATTTGTAAGAGGACGCTACTTGCTCACGCTGACCCCATAAAAAGGCGTAAGGCCGAACGGGCTGATCTTGAAGTCTTGCACTTCCTTGCGCATGGGCTGGAATACCTTGGAGTTGGCGATCGGGGTGATCGGCACCTGTTCCTTGAGGATATGCTGGGCCTGTTGATACAACTTGATCCGCTCGTCCCGGTTGGTGGTTACCTTGGCCTGTTGCACAAGTTTGTCGTAGGCCGGGTCGCACCATTTGGCGTAGTTGCTGCCTTTAACCGCTGCGCAGCTGTAGAGCACGCCGAGCCAGTTGTCGGGGTCACCGTTGTCACCGGTCCAGCCATAGATCATCACGTCATGCTCGCCAGCCTTGGCGCGCTTGATGTACTCGCCCCATTCATAGCTGACGATGTTGGCCTTGATGCCGATCTTCGCCCAGTCAGACTGGATCATCTGGGCCGACATCCGGGCGTTAGGGTTGGACGCGCGCTGCACGGTCATGGCCCACAGATTGATCTCGGTGCCCGGTGCCACGCCTGCTTCCTTGAGCAGCGCTTTGGCCTTGGTCGGATCGTAAGGGGCGTCCTTTACAGTCGGATCGTAGCTCCACTGGCCTGGCGGAATGGCGTTCTGGGCCAACTGGCCCGCGCTCTGGTACACCGCCTTGATGATCGCCGGCTTGTCGATGGCCATGTCCAGCGCCTGACGTACCTTGAGCTGGTCCAATGGTTTGTGGGTGACGTTATAGGCCAGGAAGCCCAGGTTGAAACCGGGCTGGCTGAGCACTTTCAGGTTCGGGTCTTTCTCCATCAGCTCGATGTCTTGTGGGCGCGGGTAACCGCTGACCTGGCACTCGCCAGCCTTGAGTTTCTGCAGGCGCACGGCGGCATCGCTGTTGATGGAAAAGATCAGGTTGTCGACTTTCACATCCTCGGGCTTCCAGTACGCGGTGTTGCCGGCGTAACGGATTTGCGAGTCCTTCTGGTAGCGCTTGAACACGAACGGCCCGGTGCCGATGGGCTTCTGGTTGATTTCTTCCGCTTTACCCTCCTTGAGCAACTGCGCGGCGTACTCGGCAGACTGGATCGACGCGAAGCTCATGGCCAGGTTCTGCACGAACGAGGAGTCGATATTGTTCAGGCTGAACCTGACCGTCTGCTCATCGACCTTGTCGACGCGCTTGATGGTGGTGTTCATGCCCATATCGGTGAAGTACGGCGACTCGGATGGATAGGCTTTGCGGAAGGGCTGTTCGCTGTCCAGCAGGCGGTTGAAGGTGAACAGCACGTCATCGGCATTGAAGTCGCGGGTCGGTTTGAAGTAATCGGTGGTGTGAAACTTCACGCCCTGGCGTAGGTGAAAGGTGTATGTCAGGCCGTCACTGGAGACGTCCCAGCGGGTGGCCAGGCCCGGTTCCACTTCCGTGCCGCCACGCTTGAACTGGGTCAGACGGTTGAACACGGTTTCAGCTGAGGCATCGAAGTCAGTGCCGCTGGTGTATTGGCTGGGATCGAAGCCTGCGGGGCTTGCTTCGGAGCAGTAGACCAGCGTGCTGGCGGCCTGGGCGGCCAGGGGGGCGCAGCTCAGTAGCGCCGTAGCGAGGAGCAGCGGGCGAAAAGTTCTTTCCATGAGGGCCTCAAAAGAATGCGGCGGGGCCGCTGTCTGATTGATCCAGGAGCGGACCGATAGGCCGCGGAGCATGCCGCACCGCTGACTCTTCCTACAAGAACCTGCTTATGCCAGTTAGTTCTTGTCACCTGCGTAAGGTTTCACCGTGTTTATCAACGCGCCAGCCGGTCTCAGTTGAGAGAGCACGTTAAATAAGGAATTTTTGTTCTTCTCGCCGCCAAATATGAAGTCCAGAACCTCTTTGGTGTCCCGCTCCAGCCCCTTCAAGGCCTGATGTGCAACCTCGTCCAACTGCTCGTGAATCTTGTCCAGGTCACTCTTTGATGTGCTGAGCTGAACAAGGTGAGGGTTGGCTTCAGCCCATGCCCTGACGCTGGTGTCTTGCCACGTGCTGTCCATCGGATGGACGAAATAAGCCGTGGCAGTCGCTACCGGATCAGCGTCCGAGTTGCCATTCCAGTAATCGATCATTGCCTGCCCCACCTGTGTCACAGCCTCGGTTGCCAGCGACGCGGCCAACCCATGCAGGGGATGTTCGGCGTGATCCTTGGACAGTTGTGAGTGGGACGGATCGGTGGAACCACTGGTGTTGGGGTCATCGCCATGCAGTGTTTGATGATCGCCGATACTGTTGCCAATCAGCTGCAGCAGGCCCCGCATCATCGTGTTGTAGACATTGCTCAATGGTCGGGCCAGTTCTCCGGTGAACCAGCCATATATCTCGACATACTCGGAAAATGGCAGTTCAGCCCATTTGTCCCGCGCATTCAGGAACGTTTCGAAGATGTTCAGCAGATTTTCGTTCGGATGCTCGTTGAGCAGAAGCAACATGATCTGATCGCGCTCTGATCGGAAACCCGACTCGGTGGGCTTGAAGCCCACATCCTTGACCGAGAACATCAGTTCACCGAGAGGGGCCGCCAGACTGGCAATCACGTCGGTGCCGCCGAAGGTGCCGGTGATCAATGGCAGGCCATGTTTGCAGTCTACCTTGGAGGTCCATGGCTGTACGTTTTCATGACCGGCCTTGATCAGGCTCAGCTCGACGAAGTTGGAGTGAGCAAACAGGTCTTCCAGAATGTGCAGCGCCGAGCCGAATAATTGCAGGCGCTCTGCGCCTCGGGCCATTGCATCGAGGATTTCAGCTCCTCCTGAGTTCAGGGTCACGCCAAAGAATCTGGGGGTGTATCGCCCAAGTCAGCACATCGACAATCCGCAAATCAGGCGGGTCAGCGCAGGTTGTAGGGCGATGGTCAGGCGGGGAGGTGGGATGGTGACGACAGGGAGGAGAAAACGGCGGTAGACAGCACTACCGCCGGATTTACATCAAGGCATTTGTACTTCGATCACGCCATCGGCCGAGACGCTGACCTGGCTGGTGCCGGCTTCGACTTCAGGCGTCGGGGCTGCATCGGCGCTGCGGGCCGCTTTCATCATCATGACCGGCGCGCGCAGGTACGGCTGTGGATAACCCGAGGTATTGAGGTTCAGGTTGACCAGTTTGTAGCCGTTACCGCCCAGAGCATCGGTGACCAGTTGTGCCCGGGTCTTGAAGGCGGCGACGGCGTCCTTGAGCAAGGTGTCTTCGCTGGCTTTGCGGCTCGGGTTGGAGATCGAGAAGTCCATGCCGCCCATCTTCAGGTCATTGAGCAGCTCGCCGGTAAGTTTGGACAGTGCAGCAAAGTCGGCACTTTCCAGGCGAATCTCGGCACGCTCACGCCAGCCGGTGATTTTTTGGCCCTTGTCGTCATAGATCGGATAGCTGTTGCGGTTGCCTTGGCGAATGGTGACTTCCTTGACCTGACGCGCCTGGCCAAGCGCCTTGTTCAGGGTTTCGGTAATCTCGGCGGCAAGCTTGGCCGGATCTGCGTTCTGCGCTTCGCTGTAGAGCGTGACGAGCATCAGGTCCCGAGGGACTTCCTGATTGACTTCGGCATGCACGGAAACCTGGTTGTAGTGAACGTCGTCGGCCATGGCCGGAGCGGCGGCAAATGCGGCAGCGCCAAGGGCCAGAAGAGCGGCGGTAGGGCGAAGGTCGAACATAGAAACTCCTTGTTAACGAACCGCCTGCCAGAGACAGCAATCAGGCGGAAAACCATCAGACTGTAGCGACGGATGGCGGTTCCGGCCATCCCAGGAAATCTGTGTCGCGGGTAATGGCTTCTTCGCGAGCAAGCTCCAACAATGTGTCGTCAGGCAAAAAACCGCGGCGAACTCAAAACTTGAACTGACCCTCAACCATAGAATCTCCAACGGTTACCTGCCTACTCAACTGTGTCGGTTTGACGCAGTTTCGCTGTTTGGCCCCGTGCTTGGTTATACTCGCTGCGATTCGCCTGGAGCGCTCATCAGGAGAGCTCATGCTCGCCCCCGTACAAATGCTTTCAGCCACGCGTCAAAACCTGTGGCGCCTGACATTCATCCGCATTCTGGTGCTTGCTGCGCAGGCAGGTTCCGTGGGCTTTGCCTATCTGTTCGGGCTGCTGCCGTTGCCGTGGCTGCAACTGGGTATCACGCTGGGGTTCTCCCTGGTGTTGTGTGTGCTCACCGTCTTTCGCCTGCGCACTTCCTGGCCGGTGACCGAGCTTGAGTATGCCGTGCAGCTGGCGTTCGACCTGTTTATCCACAGTGCGCTGCTGTATTTCTCCGGCGGTTCGACCAACCCGTTCGTGTCCTATTACCTGGTCCCGCTGACCATTGCGGCCGTGACCTTGCCCTGGCGCTACTCCCTGATTCTGTCGGGCATTGCGCTGGCGCTGTACACGCTGCTGCTGGTGCAGTTCTACCCGTTGGACACTTTCCCGATTTCCCGCGAGAAGATGCAGATCTATGGCATGTGGCTGAGCTTTGCCCTTGCCGCTGCGGTGATCACCTTCTTTGCGGCAAAAATGGCTGAAGAGTTGCGGCGTCAGGAGCAACTGCGAGCCGAGCGTCGGGAGGAGGGCCTTCGGGATCAACAATTGCTGGCAGTGGCGACCCAGGCTGCCGGCGCCGCTCATGAATTGGGTACGCCTTTGGCGACCATGAGTGTGCTGATCAACGAAATGCTTCAGGATCACAAGGATCCTCTGTTGCAGGACGACCTGTCTGTGCTGCAGGAACAGGTCAAGCAGTGCAAATTGACTCTGCAACAACTGGTGCGTGCCGCCGAAGCCAATCGGCGTCTGGCGGTCGAGCTGCAACCGGTGACCCAATGGCTGGATGAGGCCTTGAACCGCTGGCACCTGATGCGTCCTGAGGCCAGTTACCGCTTTCAGCGTCTGGGCCAGGGCGATGTGCCGCATCTGGCGCCACCGCCGGATCTGACCCAGGCATTGCTCAATTTGCTGAACAATGCCGCCGATGCTTGCCCGGAAGGGCTGGAAGTGCATCTGAACTGGGACGCTGTTGAAATCTGCATCAGTATTCGTGACCACGGCGCCGGAGTGCCGCTGGCCATTGCCGAACAGATCGGCAAACCGTTCTTTACTACCAAAGGCAAAGGCTTCGGCCTGGGTCTGTTCTTGAGCAAGGCCAGCGTGACTCGCGCGGGTGGCTCGGTGAAACTCTACAGTCATGAGGAAGGTGGCACGCTCACTGAGCTGCGCTTGCCTCGTGGCGCCCGAGGAGATGAAGCATGACTGACGAAATCCAGGTTGAAGGCGAAGAACTGCCGCACTTGTTGCTGGTAGACGATGACGCCACCTTTACCCGCGTGATGGCGCGGGCCATGAGCCGCCGCGGTTTTCGCGTAAGCACGGCGGGCTCGGCCGAAGAAGGTCTGATCCTGGCGCAGCAGGACATCCCTGATTACGCGGCCCTCGATCTGAAGATGGACGGCGACTCCGGCCTGGTGCTTTTGCCCAAGCTGCTGGAACTGGACCCGGAAATGCGGGTCCTCATCCTGACCGGTTATTCAAGCATTGCCACGGCGGTGGAAGCCATCAAGCGCGGCGCCTGCAATTACCTGTGCAAACCGGCTGATGCTGACGACGTGCTGGCGGCCTTGCTTTCCGAGCATGCTGATCTGGATACTCTGGTGCCGGATAACCCGATGTCGGTAGATCGCCTGCAGTGGGAACACATCCAGCGCGTGCTGACCGAACATGAAGGTAATATCTCGGCCACTGCCAGGGCCCTGGGTATGCACCGCCGGACCCTGCAGCGTAAATTGCAGAAACGCCCGGTGCGTCGCTGACCGCTTGTCTGCATCATGGATGACCGTGTGTATCGCCCGGCTTTGCACGACTTGTGCAACGCCGGACGTAGTTCTTCACCTTATGCCGAGCCATAACCATGAATCGCAACGCCGAGTATTCTGCGGTCAATGACACCGTGAGCGAGAAGTTCTTCCCGCGGGTGTGGAAACTGATAACGCCTTATTGGCGCAGCGAGGAGAAGGGCATTGCCTGGATCCTGCTGGTTGCCGTGATCGCGCTTTCGCTGTTCAGCGTGGCTATTTCGGTCCTGGTCAACAGCTGGTACCGGGATTTCTACAACGCCCTGGAGAAGAAAGACCTGGCGGCGTTTACCCACCTGATCCTCTATTTCTGCGGCATTGCGGCCATTGCGATCCTTGGCGCGGTGTATCGGTTGTACCTCACGCAGATGCTCACGATCCGCTGGCGGCGCTGGCTCACCGAACAACATTTCGCGAAATGGCTCAGCCACAAGAATTACTACCAGCTCGAACAACGCGGTTACACCGATAACCCCGACCAACGTTTGTCCGAAGACCTCAACCAGTTCACCTCCACCACCCTGAGCCTGGGGCTGGGCCTGATCCGCACCGTGGTCAGCCTGGTGTCATTCTCGATCATCCTGTGGGGCGTGTCGGGCAGCATCGAGCTGTTTGGCATCACGATTCCGGGCTACATGTTCTGGGCCGCGCTGTTGTACGCAGCGGTGGGCAGCTGGCTGACGCACTTGATCGGTCGACGCCTGATCCTGCTCAGCAACCAACAGGAACGCTACGAAGCAGACATGCGTTTTGCTCTGGTTCGGGTGCGTGAAAACGCCGAAAGCATCGCCTTGTCCAACGGCGAACCGAACGAGAACCAGCGTTTGAGTTCACGGTTCGGCATGGTCTGGGGCAATTTCTGGACGATCATGAAAGTGCAGAAGCGTCTGACCTTCTTCACTGCCGGTTACTCACAGATCGCGATCATCTTCGCGTTCGTGGTGGCCGCACCGCGTTATTTCGCGGGCAAGATCGAGCTGGGCGGCCTGATGCAGATCAACTCGGCCTTCGGCAACGTGCAGGAAAACTTCAGCTGGTTCATCGACGCGTACACCACCCTGGCCTCATGGCGCGCCACTTGTGATCGTCTGCTCAGCTTCCGTCAGGGCATGGCCGATAACGAAGAACACGTCTCGGACATCGCCCTGAGCCGCACCGACAATGCCCTGCATGTCGAAGGGCTGGGCCTGAGCCTGGTGGGCGGTCGGGAATTGCTGACCAACGCCAACCTGAACATCGCACCGGGCGAGCGCATCATGCTCAGCGGTCGCTCCGGCAGCGGTAAAAGTACCTTGCTGCGTGCATTGGGCGGGTTGTGGAACCACGGCCATGGCAATGTTCGCCTGCCTGCCGAGCGCTACCTGTTCCTGCCGCAGCGGCCGTACCTGCCGATTGGCACCTTGCGTGATGCCCTGAGTTATCCACAGGCTGCGGATATCTACCCGGCAGAGCGATTCGCCGAAGTGCTGGAAACCTGCCGCCTGGCCCATCTGATTCCGCGCCTGGACGAGAGCAATCACTGGCAGCGCATGTTGTCGCCGGGTGAACAGCAACGGGTGGCGTTCGCCCGGGCGCTGCTGTTTGCGCCCCAGTGGCTGTACCTGGATGAAGCGACCTCGGCCATGGACGAAGAAGACGAAGCGGCCATGTATCAGGCCCTGATCGATGAACTGCCGGGCGTGACCCTGCTCAGCATTGGCCATCGCAGCAGCCTCAAGCGTTTCCACCGACGCCATTTGCGTATTGATGGAGGCGAGTTGCGTGAGCAGCCGCATCCGGAAGTGGTGATGCCGTAGTCCTGTTGGAGCGAGGCTTGCCCGCGAAGGATGTATAGGTTTGGAGATTTTGCCGGCTGTACGGGCCTCTTCGCGGGCAAGCCTCGCTCCAACAAGCGAATACGATTGTTGTCGTACAACCCTGTTGAGCTATTATTGTTTACTTAAACCGTTATGAGACAGACGTTGGATATGGAAAATCAGAGTGCTCCGCCTCGCGCCCGCCGAAAGCACCGCAGCCTTGCGCAGGAGCTGGTCACCGAGCTGTCCGAACGTATTCGCAGCGGCCAACTCAAGCGTGGCGACAAATTGCCTACCGAGTCCGCGATCATGGACGAGCAGGGTGTAAGCCGTACCGTGGTGCGTGAGGCCATCTCGCGTCTGCAAGCATCCGGTCTTGTGGAGACTCGTCACGGCATCGGTACATTCGTGCTCGATACCCCGAGCCCGAGCGGTTTCCGTATCGATCCGGCAACTATCGTGACCTTGCGTGATGTGCTGGCGATTCTTGAATTGCGCATCAGCCTGGAAGTCGAATCTGCCGGTCTGGCCGCCCAGCGCCGCACGCCGGAAGAATTGCAGGCCATGCGCGACGCCCTGGACGCCCTCAATGAAAGTGCTTCCCACGCTCGTGATGCGGTGTCGTCTGATTTCCAGTTCCACCTGCAAATCGCGCTGTCCACCGGTAACCGTTATTTCACTGACATCATGACCCACCTGGGCACCAGCATCATTCCGCGTACGCGGTTGAACTCGGCGCGCCTGGCCCATGACGATCAGCAGCACTACATGAATCGCCTCAGCCGCGAGCATGAAGAAATCTACGAAGCCATCGCCCGCCAGGACTCCGACGCCGCGCGCGCCGCCATGCGCCTGCACCTGACCAACAGCCGTGAACGGCTGCGTCATGCCCATGAAGAGGCCGAGTCGGCGCAGGCTTGAGTCCTTTTTCGATTCGATGGCGCAGCCCGGCCCGCTATAACCTGCCCAGCGCGAAAGCCCTGGGCAGCGCCTGCATGCGGTAGCGCTTGAGGCTGTGTTCTTCGTGGACCGTCAGCAGGGATTTGGCAATCAGGCTTTCCAGCAGCCCGAACGTGGCGATGGGCTTGAGTGCCTGAGCGCCGACCTTGTCATTCACCTCGTCCAGGGTGAATGAATCACTGAACGCCGCCAGATGACAGAACAACGCCTGTTCGGCAGCCGACAACAACACATAACTCCATTCAAGTGCGGCGTTCAGGCTCCGGTGCCTGGGCTGTGCCGTGCGCCGTCCTTCCATGGACATCAGAAACTGGCTGTCGAGCATTTGCGTCAGCGGCCGGATGCCGAAGGTCGGCACCCTGGCCGCGACGATTTCGATGGCCAGCGGGTTGGTGTCCAGCTTGCGGCACAACCGGCACACAGCCAGTACGTCATCGTCACGCAGGCTGAACCCCGGATCGTGAGCCTGCACGCGATCCACGAACAGGCGAATACCCGGATACAGCAGGGCCTGGGCGGCGCTGAGCCTGAGGTTTTCGGCGGGCAGCCCCAGTGCCGCCAGGCGGTAGACGAATTCACCTTCGGCGTGCAGGGCTTCGCGGCTGGTGGTCAGTACACAGCAGTGCCGGGTTTGTCTGAGCAGGATCTCGGCGGTGTAGGCGGCCAGCTCCAGCGCGTGGTCACAGCTGTCGAGTATCACCAGCACCTTGTTGTCGGCCAGTTGACCGATCAGCGTCTGCAAGGACTCCTCCGGTGAAAGCGGGAGATCCAGCGCGCTAGCCAGCAAGGCGGCAATCGTCTGCCAGGTCTGGGGTTGAGCAAAGTCGATAAAACAAATCCCCTGGGGAAACATTTCGGCCATGGTGTGGGCGACCGCAAGGGCCACGGCAGATTTTCCGCTACCCGCCGCGCCCGTGATCGTCAGGAATCGTTTGCTCTGCACCCGTTCGCCAAGGCACGGGACCAGGTTTTCGCAGCCCACCAGCTCGGTCAGGGAGCGGGGCAGATTTGAGCGTGTGGGGTGGGCCGCCTGGGTCTTGATCACGGGCTTACGAACTTCGGTCGGCGCCACGAAACGATAGCCCCGGCCCGGGACGGTGGCGATGTAGGACTGGCCGTTGTCGTCACTCAAGGCGCGGCGCAGGGTCAGGATCTGCGTGCGCAGGTTGCATTCTTCGACCACGACCTTGGGCCAGGCACAGGCCATCAGTTCGGACTTTTCAACCAGTTCGCCCGTGCGCGAGGCCATGGCGATCAGCAAGTGGATGGCCCGGCTACCCAGCGCCATGCGTTCGCCGTTCTTGAACAGTGCATGTTGTTGAGGCAGCAGCAGATAAGGTCCGAAACGGATGGACTGCTCCCGGTCCGTGGTGATCTGCGAGGCGTCGTTGGCCGCCGCTATAAAGCCGATGTGGCGAGCGTTCATGAAAGTGCACCTTGTAAGGAGAGACTGTGCGGGTGAAGGCCGGGCAACAGGTGCCCGGCTCGCAAGGGCGCTGACCTCAGGTGGTGATGGCCGGGAGCGGGTCTTGCGGGTAGTCACCCGGCTCGGTCGGGCCACCGGTCAAACCGTATTGCTTGAGCACTGGCACCAGTTCGCCGTAGAAGGCGTCCTGCGCCTTGCCGCGTTTGTCGGCCAGGATGAACGGCACGAAAATGCTGGCGATACCGCCGACCACCGCTGCCGCCCCACCCAGCACGCCGCCAATGGCACCTGCCGCTGCTGCGATATCGTCGAAGCCCAGGAAGCCTGCGCCACCTTCGATCAGGCTCGACACTGCCGCGCTGCTGCCCAGAATCCCGCTGGTCAGGGAAATCGAGCCGCCGATGGGGTCGCCATGGGTGAGGCCGTTGACGCCGCTCATGATGCCCAGCACGCCACTGATGAAACTGCCGGACGCACCGACCACTTTGCCAACGTTGCCCATGTCCTTGATGTTCTGCGGCGTCAGGGGGCCTTTGCCGCTGGAGATCGTCCGGGGAAATTGGCCGATACCGTCCGGGACGTTGTTGTCCACGCTCCAGGTGATGCCGTAGCCCGCTTCCTTGGCGTATTTGGTGCCGCCTTCCATCAGCAGGCCAGCGAATTGCAGGCCCGCAGCTACGCGGTTGGCGTCCGCCGTCGGGGTGTTGCTGCCAGTGCTGGAGCGGGCGATCAATACGCCGCCTGCCAACACGGCACTGCCAATATGCAACAAGCCTTGTTTGTAGGCGTCACTGACGCTGCCCAGGTTCAGGCCGTCGATGGCCTTGGGCAGGGCTTCGGTGATCTTTTCACCCTGACGGCCCGAGTCCCACAACGAGCGCAGCATCGAGACCACCTGGGCCGGATCGATCTTGCTGCCATCTGCTGCGGTGAACAGGGTCGGATCGGCCTGGGCGGCAGAGGTGATGGCGGCGCTGACCTTGGCTTCGTCAAAGTTGCCGCTGCCATCGCCCAGGGTGACGTTGAGCGTATCGCCGTCGGCGCTGTTGACCAGCGTATCGGTGAGGATTTCGTTGAAGTTGACCTGCAGCTTGGCCGCGTCGTCGGGCGATGCACTGGCGCCTAAAAAGGCCTGGGCCGAGGCGGTGCTGGCGGCGAAACTGCTGGCGGCAGCGGTAGGGTCCATGCCGCTTGCCAACATGTCCTTGAACGCCTGTCCGGAAACCAGTTCGTTCTTGTAGTAGCTGGTGATGGTGTCGACTTGCCCGGCCTTTTGGGCGATGGCAGCAAAGTCCAGCTTACCGTCGCCGCCCAGGGCCAGGTTGGCGATGGTCATTTCGTTGGCTGCATTCTGCAGGCCCACGCCAACCGTCACCGGCTTGCCGTCGGAACCCTTGGCGCTCAGTGCGTCGTTGAGAACCTTGCCCGAAGCCATGTCATTGGCTGAAAACGACTGGACGGCCAGTTTCAGGTCCGGGTCGCTGTTGACGAGGTCTTGCAGGCCGGGACCGCGACTGGAGGCCAGGAAGGACTGCACGTCCGGGTCGGCCATCAACTGGTTGATGCTGTTTTGCAGTTGCGCCGAGACTTTATCCGAGTTGGGGTTCAGACCCTCGTTTGGCGCGGTGTACTTGTCGTAGAGGCCGGTGTCGTTCTGCTCATAGTTGCTGATGGTCAGGCGTGTCTGGGCATCGGTGAGCTGGGTCAGCACCGCTGCTTTGGTCTTACCGTCGTAGTTCTGCGGGTTGGCCAGTACGTCAGCGGTCAGTTTCGAGGTGTCGACATCTGCCGAGGCGCTGCGGGTGGCGGCGCCGTCGAGGAAGGCGAGGGCGGCGTTGTCGGAGCCCGGGGCAACGGAGGTCAGCCAGGCGCCGATGTTCTTGGCCAGCACCACACCGTCGGCGTGGTAGGTGGCAGGGTCGTCACCGCCGATATCCAGCGCGTGCAGCATGCCCGGCCTGGACCATAGGCCGGCAGCGCCCGTGAGGTCGGTGCTCAGGGCTGTGTCCGAGGCCAGGGCTTGCAGGTTGTCCTGGCGGATCGCACCAAAGTTCTCCCGCTGATTGTTACCGGGGTTCATGGCGGAACCGGAAGCTGCTGCCAGAGACTGGTTGGCCATCAGGATCGCCGCAGACTTGGCCGTGGCCAGGGCGATTCCGCCTTTGTCGCCGGTGTTGCTGGTCAGGTACTTGCTGTAGGCACTGGACGCGGACGACAAGTCCCCCTGGGCCTTGCTGACGAACTGGTCGACGTTGGCGCGGGTGATCACGTTGTCGGTACGCGAGCCGCTGCCCGCATCCAGCGCGGCCATCAGGCTCGGGCTGCTGGACACATACTTGAGCACCGCCTGGGCTTCGGGCGGCAGGCTGGTGGGCGGGTTGGCGAAGTCGATCGGTGCACCATGCAGGCCCCAGGCATCCCAGTTGGCCGAGAGCATTTGCGCGGCGGCGATGGGGCGGTTCAGGTCCTGTTCTTCCTGGGTGGGCGTGGAGCCGGTGTTGCCAACGATCTTGTCCCAGGCCTTGGCGCCCGCGCCGTACTGGGAGTTGTCGATGTAGTTGGTGTCCGAAGCCCCCGGCGCGTTGGCGATGCCTTTGCTTTCGTTGACGGCCTGGGCGTACAACGCCGGGGTCTCGTCCTGGGACACGATAATTTTTTCGCCCGAGTAGGTCTGATAACGGATCAGGCCGGGGCCGACTTCCTCAGGTGCGCCGACGATTTGCATGGAGCCTGTTTCATTGGGGCCGGCCAGCCGATAGCCGTCAGCCTCACTCTGGTTGATCGCGATCAGCTTGGTGTAATCGCCGCTGACTTGATCGAACAGTTCTGGCGTCTGGTCCTTGCTGACCACCACCTTGTCACCGGCCTGGGTTTCGTAACGTATAAGGCCCGGGCCCATTTCATCGACGCTGCCGATGGCCTTGTAGTTGGCAAGGCCTGGGGCAACGGTGGTGGCGTCGGCGGTCTCGTAGCCATCGGTATTGCTTTGCGCAATGCCTTTGCTGGTGGCTTCTTCGTTCTGGCTGGTCTGGTACTGGGCCAGCAGTTGTTTGTAGAGCGCAGGGTCGCTCTGCTCGCTGACGGTCACTTTCTTGTCGGTGCCCAGCGGGGTGTAGGTGATGCTGCCATTATTGGGGGCTTGAACGTTCTGGTAGGGCAGGGGGATCGACGGGCCGCGGATCTTTGTCTTGTCGAATGGCTGAGCATTGCCGGCGTTGAACAGGGCAGTTTCAAAGTTGTTCTTGGGCTTGTCGCTTTGGTCGGCCGGGGTGAGGCCACTTTGGATAACAGTCATGAGGCACCTGAAATGCTCGTTGAGGAAACAGTCCTTGTTTTATGAGTTGTCGCCGTTGCGCGAGACCGGTGGTCGAAGTGTCTAAAGCGGGCAGTTGTGCGACCACCAAGGGAGTTTTGAACGTCCTGTTCATCCCGACTCGGGTCGATAAAAACTCAGCATCATTAACATTCAGTTACATTCGAACACTCTTTACACACATTGCGCAGGCATCTGCGAAATCAGTCGCACTTCAGGTTTTTTATGCATGGGAGCTGCGTCATTGGCGGTTTTTGGTTGTCACAGGAGGGTTTTTACCTGCGTGTCGACTGCAGGCACGAAGCCATCTGCGCAGCTCTCCAGATGAAAGGTTTGGTTTGCCCACCAGATATGTGTTGAGACATTTTATTTTCAGTTGTACGATGACTTACGACATCAGCGCAGGACTGATGCTTCATTCACATTTTTGCTCCCAGGGTGTTCGAATAATGAATCCACAAGAACTGAAGTCCATCCTCTCCTCCGGTCTGCTGTCCTTCCCGGTTACCGATTTCAATGCCCAGGGCGACTTCAATCGTGCTGGCTACATCAAGCGCCTCGAGTGGCTTGCTCCGTATGGCGCGACCGCGCTGTTCGCCGCCGGTGGTACAGGTGAGTTCTTCTCCCTGGCGGCCAGCGAATATTCGGAAGTGATCAAGACTGCCGTCGACACCTGCGCGACCAGCGTGCCGATTCTGGCCGGTGTCGGTGGTTCGACCCGTCAGGCGATCGAGTACGCACAGGAAGCCGAGCGTCTGGGTGCAAAAGGTCTGCTGTTGCTGCCGCACTACCTGACTGAAGCCAGCCAGGACGGCGTTGCCGCCCACGTTGAAGCGGTGTGCAAGTCGGTCAAGATCGGCGTCATCGTCTACAACCGTAACGTCTGCCGCCTGAGTGCTCCGCTGCTGGAAAAACTGGCTGACCGCTGCCCTAACCTGATCGGTTACAAAGATGGTCTGGGCGATATCGAGCTGATGGTTTCGATCCGTCGTCGTCTGGGTGACCGCTTCTCTTACCTGGGCGGTTTGCCGACTGCCGAAGTGTACGCAGCGGCCTACAAGGCGCTGGGCGTGCCGGTCTACTCGTCTGCGGTGTTCAACTTCCTGCCGAAAATGGCCATGGAGTTCTACCACGCCATCGCCCGCGAAGATCACACCACCGTTGGCAAGCTGATCGACGATTTCTTCCTGCCGTACCTGGACATCCGTAACCGCAAGGCTGGCTATGCTGTCAGCATCGTCAAGGCTGGCGCCAAGATCGCAGGCTACGACGCAGGTCCCGTGCGCACGCCGCTCACTGACCTCACCGCTGAAGAGTTCGAAATGCTCGCAGCGCTGATGGACAAGCAGGGCGCGCAGTAAGCTCAACCGACGCATGAATCCGGACCGCTGAGCAATCAGCGGTTTTTGCCATGGAGGCCATGAGCATCACCGTTCGACCCGCATAAAAATAATGAGTGGGAGTACACACGAATGCAAAAAACCAAGCCGACACACGTCCGCTATTTGATCCTGCTCATGCTGTTTCTCGTGACGACGATCAACTACGCCGACCGCGCCACCATCGCTATCGCGGGCTCCAGCCTGCAAAAAGACCTCGGCATCGACGCCGTCACCCTCGGTTATATCTTCTCTGCTTTCGGTTGGGCCTACGTGGCTGGGCAGATTCCTGGCGGCTGGTTGCTGGACCGCTTTGGCTCCAAGAAGATTTACGCCCTTAGTATTTTTACCTGGTCGCTGTTCACCGTGCTGCAAGGCTATGTGGGTGAGTTCGGTATCTCCACCGCCATCGTCGCGCTGTTCATGCTGCGCTTTTTGGTGGGCCTGGCCGAGTCGCCATCCTTCCCGGGTAACGCGCGCATCGTCGCCGCATGGTTCCCCACCGCTGAACGCGGCACGGCCTCGGCGATCTTCAACTCCGCGCAATACTTTGCCACCGTACTGTTTGCGCCGCTGATGGGCTGGATCGTCTATCGCTTCGGCTGGCAGCACGTGTTCGTGGTCATGGGCGGTGTGGGTCTGGTGTTCTCGGCCATCTGGCTGAAAGTTATCCACAGTCCGCGCCACCATCCGATGATTAACAAGGCCGAGTTCGACCACATCGCCAGCAACGGCGGCATGGTGGACATGGATGACAAGACCACCGAAAAGGGCAAGCGCACCGACGGCCCGAAATGGGACTACGTTCGCCAGTTGCTGACCAACCGCATGATGCTCGGCATCTACCTGGGCCAGTACTGCATCAACGGCATCACTTACTTCTTCCTGACCTGGTTCCCGGTGTACCTGGTGCAGGAACGCGGCATGACCATCCTCAAGGCTGGCTTCATTGCCTCCTTGCCCGCCATCTGCGGTTTTATTGGCGGGGTGCTGGGCGGGATCATCTCTGACTATCTGCTGCGCAGAGGCCATTCGCTGACCTTCTCACGCAAGGCGCCGATCATCGGTGGCCTGCTGCTCTCCACCTCGATTGTCACCTGCAACTACGTGGACATCGAATGGGTCGTCGTGGGTTTCATGGCGCTGGCGTTCTTCGGCAAAGGTGTCGGTGCGCTGGGCTGGGCCGTGATGTCCGATGCCTCGCCTAAACAGATCGCAGGCCTGAGCGGCGGTTTGTTCAACATGTTCGGCAACATCGCATCGATCACCACGCCAATCGTGATTGGGTACATCATCAGCACCACGGGTTCGTTCAAATGGGCTCTGGTCTTCGTCGGCGCCAACGCGCTGGTTGCCGTGATCAGTTATGTGTTCATCGTCGGCGAGATCAAACGTGTGGAATTGAAAGAGCCGCCAGCCAAGGGGCCACTGACCGGTGACAACACCGGCGAACTTTCTCAAGCAAAATCCTGAGGAAACCGTGATGAACCTGATTCAACATGCCGACTCGCCACGCTACATCCGCCTCAACGAGCTGGATAACGTAGTGGTCGTCGTCAACGACCAGGGCGTGCCGGCGGGTACCGAGTTCGATAACGGTCTGGTGACCCTCGATCACGTGCCCCAGAGCCACAAGGTCAACCTGGTGGATATTCCTGAAGGCGGCCCGGTGATTCGCTACGGGCAAACCATCGGTTATGCGCTGCAGCCCATCCCCCGTGGCAGTTGGGTCAAGGAAGATCAATTGCGCATGCCCACCGCGCCGGCGCTGGACAGCTTGCCGTTGTCCACCGATGTGCCGGAGCGGGGCGAGCCTCTGGAGGGTTTTACCTTCGAGGGCTATCGCAACGCTGATGGCACTGTCGGTACGCGCAATATCCTGGGTATCACCACCACCGTGCAGTGCGTGACGGGTGTGCTCGATCACGCCGTGAAACGTATTCGCGAAGAGCTGCTGCCCAAGTACCCCAACGTCGATGACGTGGTGGCGCTCACCCACAGCTACGGCTGCGGTGTGGCCATTACCGCAACCGACGCGTACATCCCGATCCGCACCGTGCGCAACCTGGCACGCAATCCGAACCTGGGCGGCGAAGCACTGGTGATCAGCCTGGGCTGCGAGAAGTTGCAGCCGGGCCAGGTCATGCACGAAAACGATAGCTCGGTGGACCTGGACGACCCGTGGTTGTACCGCCTTCAGGACTCAAGCCACGGCTTTGGTGAAATGATCGAGCAGATCATGGACATGGCCGAGACCCGTCTGAAGAAACTCGACCAGCGTCGGCGTGAAACCGTGCCGGCGTCCGAGCTGATTCTGGGCATGCAGTGCGGCGGCAGCGATGCGTTTTCCGGCATTACTGCCAACCCGGCGCTGGGGTATGCCTCGGACTTGCTGCTGCGCGCTGGCGCCACGGTGATGTTCTCGGAAGTGACCGAAGTCCGTGACGCCATCTACCTGCTGACCTCCCGTGCCGAAACCCGGGAAGTGGCGCAGGAACTGGTGCGTGAAATGGACTGGTATGACCGTTACCTGGCCAAAGGCGAAGCAGACCGCAGCGCCAACACCACGCCGGGCAACAAGAAAGGGGGGCTGTCGAACATCGTCGAGAAGTCGCTGGGTTCGATCGTCAAATCCGGCAGCAGTGCGATCAACGGCGTACTCGGCCCGGGCGAGCGCTTCACGCGCAAGGGCCTGATCTTCTGTGCGACACCGGCCAGTGATTTTGTTTGCGGCACGCTGCAACTGGCCGCCGGGATGAACCTGCACGTCTTCACCACCGGGCGTGGAACGCCTTATGGTCTGGCGATGGCGCCGGTGGTCAAGGTCTCGACCCGCACTGAGCTGTCACAGCGCTGGCCAGACCTTATCGACGTCGATGCCGGCCGCATCGCCACGGGGCGCGCCAGTATCGAGGAGCTGGGCTGGGAGTTGTTCCACTTCTACCTGGACGTTGCCAGCGGCAAGAAAAAAACCTGCGCCGAAGCGCTGCGTTTGCACAACGACATTACCCTGTTCAACCCGGCGCCGATAACCTGATACCGGTTGAACTCTTCGCGAGCAAGCTCGCTCCCACAGGTACTGTGAGACTACTGTGGGAGCGAGCTTGCTCGCGAAGGCGTTCTTGAAATCAACGCCCCCCTTTACTCCCCATAAACCGCGCCAATGTAATGATGCTGCGCGTCACCGGCATCGGCACATTGACCCGGTCTGCCAGCTCCAGCACTGCATCACCAATGGCTGCCAGCTCCAGCGGCAGGCCCTTTTCGAAGTCTTGCAGCATCGAAGTCCGCACCGCTCCCATGCTTGCGCCGAACGCCATGAACGTCATCGGCTCCATACTGAGGCGGGCGTCGTAAGCGTTGGCCGTGGCCATGGCTTCGTGAAAGGTCTTGAGCGCCAGCTCGCGCATGTCGGGCAAACCGTAGATCTGTTCCAGCGTCGCCCCGGTGATGACCGACACCGGATTCGAGGTCAGGTTGGCGAGAATCTTGGTCCAGAGCTGATCGCGGATGCGGTCCGTGCCCTGGGCTTCGATACCTGAGGCTTCAATCAACGCGCGCAGGCTTTCCAGTCGCGGCGTCAGTTGATTGTCCAGCTCACCGAAGATGATTCGATAAGGGTTGTGGGATTCCACCACGCCAGGCGACGGACACTGGGCGGTGATAAACACCACGCAGCCGATCACCTTGTGCAGGTCCAGCGCCTCGGTCAGCACGCCACCAGGGTCCACTGCTTCAACCCGCTCACCGTCAAAGCGCCCGCCTTCGCCATGGAAGTACCACCACGGTACGCCATTGATCACCGGGATAACCACCGTCTGCGGGCCAATCAGCGGCTGGATTTGCGACAGGATCCTGCTCAGCGAGGGCGCCTTGGTGCAGAGGAAAACCAGGTCCTGTTCACCAAAGTGCTGCGCGTTATCACTGGCCTCGACCCGCACCTGATGCTGACCGGTGAGGTCAGTCAAATGGATGCCGTCGCGCTGGATCGTTTTCAGGGTTTCGCCCCGGGCAAAGACGTTGACCGGCTGGCCGCTCAAGGCGATACGGGCGGCGAGTGTGCACCCGATTGCGCCCGCACCCGCGATGCAAACGCGCAGGGAAGAAGAATTCATGACTGCTCCAACATGAGGCCGTGTACAGGGAATAGTTGACCGGCGCAGAGGCCGGACCGTGGTCCAATATCACTCCTTTGCGGGGGCGATTGCACCTGTTTTTACGGAGCCAGTAACTGCTCGATGAGGCTCAGACAATGCGTCACGCTCGGTGTTACATCACCGATGCGACGGCTGAGAATAATGGGCGAAGTGGCGTTGCTTTCCAGCAAGGTGGTGTAGCCGATGTCCTCGCGGTGCAACTGTTGCACCGACGCGGGCACCAGGGTGATGCCGATACCGGCGCCCACCAGACCAATGGCTGTCGGCATCTCGTTGGTCCACTGCGCGACCTTGACGCTCAGGCCATGGCTGTCGAACAACGCCAGTACGTGGTCGGCGTAACTGGGGCGGGGGTTGCCGGGGTAAAGCACGAAAGGTTCGTGGGCCAGTTGCTTGAGGCTCACGGGGCCTGCGAGCAGCGGATGGCCTGCAGGCAACACGGCCACCAGACGGTCTTCGGTCAACACGCGTTGATGGATCGCCGGGTCTGCAATGTGAATCCTGCCGAAACCGATATCGATACGACCTGCCTTCAAGGCCTGCACCTGCTGCAGTGTGGTCATTTCCGAGAGGCCAAGCTCCAGTTCCAACCCTTCGTCGTTGCGCAACCTGCGAATCAGCTCCGGTAACACGCCGTACAAGGTCGACGGCGCAAATCCGATGCCCATCCAGGTCTTTTCCCCGGCACCGATACGCCGCGTGTTGTCACACACGGTGCCCAACTGGTCGAGCAGGGTGCGCGAGTGCTCATAGAAATAACGCCCAGCCTCCGTCAACCGCAACGGCCGCCCACGCTCAAGCAACAACACCCCCAGCTCATCTTCGAGCTGCTGGATCTGCCGGCTCAGCGGCGGCTGCGCAATATGCAGCCGCTCCGCCGCCCGGGTGAAATTCAGGGTCTCGGCCAGTACCTGGAAGTAACGTAGATGACGCAGTTCCATCGGGGATAGGTTCCACCAGTTAATGCTGGAATTTACACCGGCTGACTGCGGGGGTTGCAGTTTTTCTGCTTCACCTTCTGCGCATCCCACTCTTCCCGTGTTATTTCCCAGACCTCGCTGACCAGTTTGCCCGCCACGTGATCGCGTACGTCTTCGGCCACGACGCGCATGCCCTGGCGTTCGGAGATGCGGCGTGAGCTGGTGTTGTCCCGGGCTTTCGGGACTTGCATGACGGGTTTGTTCAATACCCCGAACCAGTAGTCGGTGACGGCAAAGCTGGCTTCGCTCATCAGGCCTTTACCCTGCCATTGGGGCGACAGCCAGAAGCCGCGGTTGTTGCCGGGGGAGGCCATCAGGCCGATGGTTCCGATCAGTTCGTCAGGCGCTTCGACTCGTCGAATGCTCCAGTTCCATTGGGTGCCTTTTTGCATGGACGGCAATACCAGGTCTTGCAGGTGACGCAATGCGCCGTCCGCCGGGTAGGGCCAGGGCACGTGGGCATTCAGGTATTTGACGATTTCCCATTGAGGGAACAGCGCTTGAATCGCAACCGCGTCGGCCAGTTCGATGGGGCGCAGTATCAGGCGTGGGGTGTGCAGCGTGGGAATCTTATCCGTCATGATGACGCTCCGTTGTTTTGGTGGACTTTAACGGTCCAGCAAAACAACGGTATTACAGGGCTGCCGACGTTGGGAAGAGGATCTCTGCTTTTGGGGCAAATGCAGATTGAGTGGGAGCCGAGCTTGCTCGCGAAGACGTCAGCCCTGCTCACTGATCACTGCGGCAATAGATCCCTCACATATTCCGGCGACATCCCGCTGTACCAAAGCAGGATCATGGTCACCAGGGTTGTCACCAGCAACAGCAACCCGACGCCCCAGGCAGAGCTTGCGTACAGAAACCCCTGGCCTGCACGCAGGCGCATGAAGGTGGGAATGCCAATGAACAACAGGAATGTCGAATACGCGCACGCCACGGCCAGCATCGCGACAGCCAGCCAGCGGCTTGGGTACAGCGCGGCTATTCCAGCAATGAAAAACGGCGTGGCGGTGTAAGCGGCGAAGCCGATGCACTGGTTGAGGGTAGGGCGCGCATCGAACGTGCGGGACATCCAGCGAATGAAGGCCCCCATCAATATCGTGCCAACAAGGATGGCGATGTAGAACATCACACAGAGTTGCAGGGCGCTGGTCTCACTCAGGCGCACTTGTTCGCTTCGCGCCAGGCTCCAGCCAAACCGGGTGGTGCCAATGTAGAGGCTGACAACCGGTATAAGGGCGAGCACCACCAGGTGCAGCAGATAGCGGCGAGGTTGCTGTTCTTCCTCCTCCCGAATGTCCCGCCAGGCCTGCTCGGGCTGGGTAAAAAGTTTGATGAAGTGTGCATGCATGGCAAGTTCCTCTCGCGGGCGGCTTCCGACAAAGGATGTAAGCGCAAAGGTCATTGCTTAGACGTTAGTTTGAAAAACAGTTTCCAGCGAGCGGTTAAACGTTTGGTTTGCATGTTGGGAGGGCGGATATATTTGTTTATTGTCCGCTGGTCCACTTCTTGCGCTGCTGGTGAACTAAGCGTTCGTTTCAGGCCTCAGTAATTTAAGTGGCCAGCCAAGGCTTTACTCATCTTGCTCATCGTCTGAAACGGGAGAGAAACAATGCGCGCACTCACTTATCACGGTGCCCATGACGTTCGGGTCGAAACCGTTGCGGACCCCATCATTCAAGAGGCCGACGATATCCTGTTGCGAGTCACGGCGACGGCTATCTGCGGTTCGGACCTGCACCTGTATCGCGGCAAGATTCCCGCCACTGAACACGGCGATATTTTCGGCCATGAGTTCATGGGGATCGTCGAAGAAGTCGGCCCTCAGGTCACTGCCGTGGCGCCGGGTGACCGGGTGGTGATTCCTTTCGTGATTGCCTGTGGCAGTTGTTTCTTTTGTCAGATGGAGTTGTTCGCCGCCTGCGAAACCACCAATACCGGGCGCGGTGCGATCCTCAATAAAAAGGCGATTGCTCCCGGTGCTGCGCTCTTTGGTTTCAGCCATTTATACGGTGGTATTCCCGGCGGTCAGGCCGAATATGTGCGGGTGCCCAAGGGCAATACCGGGCCATTCAAAGTGCCCGGCACACTGAGTGATGAGAAAGTGCTGTTTCTGTCCGATATCTTGCCCACGGCCTGGCAAGCGGTGCTCAACAGCGGCATCGGCCAGGGCTCCAGCGTGGCGATCTATGGCGCGGGGCCTGTGGGATTACTCAGCGCGGCGTGCGCGAGAATGCGCGGCGCGGAGAAGATTTTCATGGTCGATCACCACCCGTATCGACTCGCCTACGCGCAGCACACCTATGGGGTAATCCCGATCAATTTTGATGAGGACGATGATCCGGCGGACACCATCATCCGCCAGACGTCGGGCATGCGGGGTGTGGATGGTGTGATCGATGCCGTGGGTTTCGAAGCCAAGGGCAGCACCACTGAAACCATCCTCGCCACCCTCAAACTCGAAGGCAGCAGCGGTAAGGCGTTGCGCCAATGTATCGCGGCGGTGCGTCGCGGTGGCACGGTCAGTGTGCCGGGCGTGTACGCCGGGTTTATCCATGGTTTCCTGTTCGGTGATGCCTTCGATAAAGGGCTCACGTTCAAGATGGGACAGACCCATGTACAGCGTTATCTGCCGGAATTGCTTGAGCATATCGAGAACGGCGATCTGGCCCCGGAGGCGATCATCACTCACCGGATGTCACTGGAGGAGGCCGCCGAGGGCTACAAGATATTCGACAAGAAGGAAGAAGACTGCCGCAAGGTCATCCTTATCCCCGGCTTCGACACTCAGGCGGTCCTGGCGGACACCGAACTCAACGAGGTCCATTTAGCATGAGCGCCAAGGGGGCGCGATAAACGCCCCCGTTCACCAGGTCAGGTCAGGAATAGGTCGCGGAGTGGTGAGGGTAATCTTCCAGTCGCGAGCCGATGACCATTTCGCTGATCCAGTCGCTCAGCATCTTGCTGTAAGCGCTCTGGCTCATGTCGCTGCTTAGCGCGTGGTCGGCGCCGTCAACGATGCGGTAGGTCAGTGAGTGCGCCAGGTCGAAGGCGCTGCGGTAACTCATCAGCGTGGCGTGGGGCACATAGTCATCCTGTTCCGATTCGATCAGCAGCACATCACCCTTGAAATCCTTGCAGGCCGCAAGGGCGCGGTTATCGGCTGCCGTCAGTGCCGAACGTCGATAGTGCGCCAGTTTGTCCCGGTCCAGTTGCTGTTTGGGCATGTCCCAATCTGCGTCCCAATACAATGCCGGTACGCGCAGGGCCAACCACCTGACCGGGCGTATGCTGCTGAGGATGGTCGCCAGATAGCCACCGTAACTGCTGCCGATCACGGCGATGGCATTGCTGTCCACGGCGGGGTGTTCAACCAGCCGGTCATAGGCTGCGAGCAGGTCTTCCAGGCTTTGTTCCCGGGATACGGTGGCGCGCATTTCGTGGGTGCGTTCGTGGCCGCGCAAGTCGAAGGTCAGGCACACGCAACCCAGCCCCGTGATGTTTTTCGCCCGGGCAAGGTCTCGCTGCTGACTGCCGCCCCAACCGTGGACAAACAGGATGCCGGGGATCTTGCTGCCGGGTGTCAGGATCGTGCCGGAAATGGACTGGTGGTCGACGGCAATTTCGATGTTTTCACTGCTAACGCTCATAGGGTTTGACCTGCGTGTATTTGCTGATAAAACCGACCTCAGGGTCGTCGCCTTCGTAAAGCACAAGGGCGTCTGTCGGCAGGGTGGTCTGGCCATAGATTTCGCGGGTGCACACGTGGATACGCGAGAGGTTCGGGTCTGCCGCGAACGCCAGTAACGCTTCGACTTCGGCCGGGCTGGCGCCGCCGATTCGCCAGGACTGCTCCAGCACGCCGGAACAGGATTGCCCGTGTGCATTAAGGCCCTGGGCTATGTCGTAGTTGCGTCGCGATGCGATGAGGCCGGGGAAGCAGTCCAAGGCGGCCCGCTCGTAACGCATTGCCTGGGTGATCGAACGCCTGACGGACTTTTCGAGTGGTTGTTCCAGCAATGCTTCGTAATCGCCGCGTACGATCCAGAGCCGGGAGCCGCCGTAGACGGTTTCTCCGCGATTGTCCCGGGTCAGGTCCTGGGTGCCGTAATAGCTTGCGACGATGCCTGCGACATGTACCTGACCCACGCTGTACGTCACGACGTCGGTCAGGTCCTCTTCCAGCACCAGGCCCCACTGCTGGATCTGCTCTTGATCCTGCGCGGCGATGGCCTGAGCGAGCGCGTGCTCGGAGGCCACCACAATCTGCCCTCGTCCGGCGGTTGCCAGTACCGGCTTGATGCGTAACGGTCCGTTAGCCAGCATCAACCTGCCTGCCCTCAGGGCGTCTGCCTGATTGAAGGCCGTGAAGCCGTCGAGCACAGCATCACCTGCCTGCTCGAAAAAAAGCGTGGACCAGCCGTCAGGTTGCGCGGTGGCATCCGGTAGCAGGGGATGTGAAATGGCCTTGGTTGCCATGAAAGGCTGAGCAATCAACCCACCGAAAAAATCGTCGATGGATTGGATACCCGGTTCCCGGTGTTGGTCCATGCCAATCAAGGTATCGGAAGGAATGAAGTACAGCCCAGGCCCCTTATGCAGCGTTGCATCGAAGAGGCCCTGGAACTTTGCGCCAAGCAAGCTGGCGATTTTTTCCGCCAGTGCCTGATGAACCACCACTTCATGCGTTGCCAGTTTTTTATGGGTGGACAGGAGAACGACTGCTGCTTTTTGCGTGCTCGTTCCTGGCCTTTTCATAAGCGAACTCCCTGCTGAGCCTTGTACGGTTCTTGAAGCCAGCGGTGGTCAATAGTTCCCGCATGAAGACAGGTGGTGTGTGAGGGTAGGCCCGAATTTATTAGGGCCCTAATGAAGCGGCGAAATGCCGGATAAATCAATTGGAGCCGTGCAAATTGCATGCTTTGTTTTCAGGAGATATTCATTAGTTAGTTGATTTACATGACGTTATTGAAAGTCGCTAGTTGGGCATGAATGCTGCTGCTATTAGATTTGTTACTTGAAACTTCATAACCCACCAGCCGGCCAGGCAGCGTCATAAGTTGCCAGCCCCAAGCGGAGACGACCCTGATGAACGCCATCGACATGCTCGAACAAGACCACATTCGCGTAAGAGACCTCTTGAAGCAGCTTTCCGAGTCCAGCGACCGAGCCCTCAAGAAGCGCTCTGATTTGCTGAGCAAGCTGGACATGGAGTTGACCATCCATACCCGGCTGGAAGAAGAAATCCTCTATCCGGCTTTCAAGGACGCGGGAGCCAAGGAGCAGGACATCATGTATTACGAGGCCAAGGAAGAGCATCGCACCGTTGACTCACTGGTGCTGCCAGACCTCAAGGAAACCGACCCCGGTACCCCGGAATTTGCAGGTCGGGTCAAGGTCTGCAAGGAGCTGCTGGAACATCACATTGAGGAAGAAGAAACCGAAATGTTTCCCCAGGCCGAGGAGTTGCTGGGGAAAGAAAGACTCGAGGAAATCGGCGCGCAGATGGAAGCCCTGAAAGCGGACATCAAAAAGGCCTGGCTGGCGGATAACAAAGCGGCTTGATGTCAAGCCAGACGGTGATCGTGTTGGAGCGAGGTTTGCCCGCGAGTGCAGTTGTTCAGTCCTGGAGATGTTCGCTGACTGCACTGGCCTCTTCGCGGGCAAGCCTCGCTCCAACGGATTTGGACTCAGTCTTCAGCCTTGCGATCAGCAATATGCTGCAGCGTCTCACAGTCCCCCATTTCCTTGTATTCCTTGCGCAGGGCCCGCAGTTCCTTCTGGTCCAGGTTGTCGAGGCTCAGCAGCGCGTTCTGTGCATCCTTGGTCACCCGCAACAACTCATCGATCTTGATATGCAGCACATCGTTGTCGCGGTTCTGCGTGTTCTGAATCAGGAAAACCATCAGGAAGGTGATGATGGTGGTGGATGTATTGATGATCAGTTGCCAGGTGTCGTTGTAATGAAAGTAGGGCCCCGTCAACGCCCACATGAGGATCAATACGATGGCAACGGCAAAAGTCCGGGCACTGCCTGCCCACTTGGACAAAGCTTGTGAGAACTTCGAAAATCTCATTGCGAACGACCTTGGTTGAGTGAAGTGTCAACTAAAGACAACGCTTGATTCTTGAAATTGCGTCCTGCAAATGGGAATTTTCCGGCCCATTGCAGGAACGGGTTTGCCCGCGATAGACCGCCAAGCGGTCATGATCTCTGCTATCTGGTTACAGCACTTTCTCCATAACCACCGTCCGCTCCTCACCTTCAAGCACTTCACGCACGGCGACATAGCCCAGCGTCGCGTAAAAAGATTCTGCTGTGACCGAGGCGGGCACTGCCAGGGATGTCAGGCCTGTTTGTCGCGCAGTCTGTTCGATACCTTGCATGAGCTGTCTGCCAATGCCCTTGCCCTGAAGGTCGGGGGCCACGAAGACTGAGCGCACGGCTCGTCCGTCCAGGCTGGCTGTGCCCACAATCTGCCGGTCGATCAACGCGACGAACACCCTGCGCTTTTCCATCAGGGCAGAAATAGCGGCTGGGCTGAAGTTACGTTCTACCCGTTCGATGACGCTGGCAGGGTAATCCCTGGCGTTGCTGGTTCTCAGCGCGGCGACGATGACCTGGCTGATGGCCGCAGCATCGTCTGCTTCAGCAATGCGAATCTGGTAGTCCATACCGGTGCTCTCCTTGAGTAGGACGAACAGTGTAGTGCGGATGCCGCGGTGCAAGGTTTTGTCGTTTACAACCTCAGCCCTCGTCCGTACATTCAGTTGGGCTTGCGTGCCCTTGTGCGGTGCGCCAACCGGAGGAAATCGAAATTGTCTGCTGATGGCTCACTTCAGGTTAAAGGTCGATACCGTGCATTCCTGTTCGACATGGATGGCACGATTCTCAACTCCATCGCCGCTGCAGAGCGTGTCTGGAGCCAGTGGGCGACCCGGCAAGGGCTGGACGTGGAGGCCTTCCTGCGCACGATCCATGGTGCCCGGGCCATCGATACCATCACACGGCTGGGGCTGCCCGGTGTCGATCCGCAGGTCGAAGCCGATTGGGTGAGCCAGGCGGAAGTCGAGGACGTTGAAGGCGTCGTTGAAATCCCGGGTGCCAAGGCGTTTCTGAACTCGCTGCCCGCGAACCAGTGGGCCATCGTGACCTCTGCGCCCAAGGCTTTGGCCGTGGTGAGGCTCAAGGCTGCCGGGCTGCCGATACCGGCGGTGTTTATCACGTCCGAGAATGTCACGGTAGGTAAGCCGAACCCCGATTGCTACCTCATCGCCGCGCAAAAACTGGGTGTCGATATTGCCGAGTGCCTGGTGTTCGAAGATGCCCCCGTCGGTATTCTCGCGGGTGAGTCGGCAGGTGCAGAGGTGATGGTCATCACCACCACGCATAGCCATGCCATGGACACTGTTCATAACAAAATCCATAGCTATGAAGGCGTCAGTGCCAGTCTGGGTGAAGACGGTTTGATCCAGCTCGTACTGTAGGTATTGCAATCGCGGGCAAGCCCGCGCCTGCATCGATTCTCGAACGCATACGTCCTCGACATTCATCGGCACAGGCCTTGCACGCGATCCGTGTACAAGACCTGTACCTGCCGAGAATGCCTGCCATGGCAAAACTGAATACCGCTACCCGCATCATCATTGGCTTCGCCATTGCCCCGGTGGCGCTCGTCGGGCTGGTGCTGTATGCACTCCAGGGCCTGGCAACACTCAAGGAACAGTCGGTGGCCATTGTGGAGCAAGACTGGCCAAAGATTGCCCCACTAATGACCATCGCCACTGGGGTGCGCGATAACGGCAAATCCACTCGCGATTTGTTGATCAACAAGGACAACGCTGCGGCGGAACAGTCCATCGATGCCACGAAGCAAAGCATCACCCAAGCGTTCAATACCCTCGAGCCGCTGTTTTCCCTCTCGGAAGGCAAGGCACGTTTTGCCCGGCTCAAGAGCAATCGTGAAGCTTATGTTGCAGCGTTTACCGAGGTGCGAGGGTTGATCAAGCAGGGTCGTCATGACGAAGCCGCCGCGCTGTTGCAAAGCAAAGTCATCCCCGCAGAAGTTGAAGTCTACAAAAACCTTAATGAGTTGATGGCATTGCAGGGCCAGATCTTCGAAGGCCGGGAAGATGCAGCCAAGGCGCTCTACAGCCAGGCGCGCATCAGCATGGTTGCCTTGTTGTTGGGCTGCCTGCTGCTCGTTATCGGGGCAGCTATCGTGGTCATTCGTAGCGTCATCAAACCCTTGGGCGGAGAGCCGGTCGATGCTGCCCGTGTACTGCGGCAGATCGCCAAAGGTGACCTTACCGCCCAGGTGCCAGTACGCACCGGCGACGCAGGCAGCCTGATGATCGACATGCGCGAGATGCAGCAGAATCTTGGTGACATGGTTCGGCATATTGCAAACGCCGTTGACCATGTCGCGTCCTCATCACAGGAGCTCAGCGCGGTCAGCACCGAGACCACCAGCAATCTTCAGTTGCAGGGGCTTGAAATCGAGCAGGCTGCCGCAGCCGTAAACCAGATGACTGCTGCGGTTGATGAGGTGGCGCGTAATGCTGTGAGTACTTCAGAGGCCTCCAGGGTGTCGGAACAGACCGCCCAGCGTGGTCAAGAGCAGGTGCAAAAGACGGTCGTCTCGATTGGTGAGCTGGCCAGCGGCGTCAATGACACGTCCGGGCGTATCGAACAACTGGCCGGTCGGGTGCAGGACATCAGTAAGGTGCTGGATGTCATTCGTGCGATCGCCGAGCAAACCAACCTGCTGGCGCTCAACGCAGCCATCGAAGCTGCTCGTGCAGGGGATGCCGGACGCGGTTTCGCGGTGGTCGCCGATGAAGTCCGTGCCCTGGCCCATCGCACTCAGGTTTCGACACAGGAAATCGAGCAAATGATCGGCAACATCCGCCAGGACACCGACCATGCTGTCACGGCGATGCAAGGCAGCAGCGTTTTGGTACACACGACATTGGAGGTTGCGCAGCGGGCGGGCAGAGCCCTGGAAGAAATCACCCGCTCGATCTCGCAGATCAATGAACGCAACCTGATGATCGCGAGCGCCACCGAAGAGCAGGCGCTGGTCGCGCGCGAGGTGGACCGCAACCTGGTTGGCATTCGTAACCTGTCCGAGCAGGTGCTTCTGGGCGCCAGGCAGACCGACATGGCCGGTCAGGAACTGGCGAAGATGGCGGTTGATCTGAACGGGGCGGTGGGCAGGTTCAGAACCTGATGCCGCCCGCAAAGGATTAAATCATTGCACGCCGACAATCCTGTTTGCCTGCCTAATGACTCTGGATTTTCTGCATCGCCTGACTCGTCAGCGAGATGCACTCCCGGTCGCCATCGCTGGTATTGCGTGCTTGCGCCGCTTCCGCCCGGTGGATCGTGGTGGCGATATCGCCTTTGACCTGGTCACTGATGCCCTGAACCGTGATCTGGGCATCCCTGACGTTTTGCAGATTCATCCGGCACTGGTCGCCCTCGTTGCTGGCAAATGCAGGGGTGGCGATGGCTGCGACGAAGGCGAACAGGCCGGTCAGGGCAAGGCGGTTCATGGGGTGGTCCTTGATGAGCGATTGTGGCGGTGTAGTTAAGACCGTGCCTGGGTCGATAAGGTTCTTGGCGCGATGGGTGTGCGTTCGCGGTTCCTTTTTGCACCCCTCTCAAATCTCCCGCGAACTCACCGTATGCCCAAAATGATGTTGCCAGAGGCTGATGCCCAGTTTTCCCGACCGGTCCAGGGATGAGCCTGCCGTCAGGTCGGTAATCAAGGTGGGTTGCAACCCTGCATCGAACAGGGCGAAGCCTGCCGCCAGCACGCAGGTTTCGGTCTGGATACCGCAGACCAGGACCCGATCCGGATTCAGGCTCTTGAGATGTGCGATGGTTTCGGGGGAGGGCGCGTAGCCGTACTTGATGAACACGTGATCCGCCGCGATCAACGACTCGTCATCCGGCGCCGGGTGCCAGCCGAGCTGGCGCTGAAAGGGCGTGCGCGATTCGTCGTGACGTTCGACGGTGGCCACTGACGGCAGTCGCCCGATCAGTGCCTGGATGCCATCGATCAGCCATTGCGGCGGCGAAAAGCTGGGTTGGATATCAATGATCAGCAAGGCCTGGCGCATCGTCACACCTTTGTCGTTGCGTTGCGCTCATTGACCAGCGCCTGGAGGGTCAAGCGGTTCTGGGAGAGCAGCGCGCTACGCACGATCTCCATGCGTTGGCGGTCGACGGTCTCCCAGCCCAGTGCACGAAAAACGGGCAGGCGTTTGACCCGGAACACGAGGGTCTGGCTGTTGAGTGCCAAGGTCCGGATGATCGTGATTTCGTCATCGGCGGCGCGTCCGGTCAAGCGTCCAAGAATGGCGCGGGTGACGGTGGACAGGTGCAGGGAAAGCCCGTTGGCCATGATCTCTGATGCTGCAGGTGGGCCGAGTCCGGCTTGCTCGCACGCCATGAAACGGTGCCAGTGAGTCGACTTCGTGGTTTCCTCCAAAAACGACATGAAGCCGCCAAGGATACCCAGATAGGCGTCGATCAGTTGCTCGTCACTGGTCTGGGGATCGTTCAGCGCTGCTTCTGCCGCGCCCACCACGCCGGACAACTGATCCCAGATGTGACTGAGGATCTGCTCCAGGCAGGCCAGGTAAAGCCCTTCCTTGTTATCGAAATAATATTGCAGCGCCGGAGCGTTGACCCCGGCAGCGGTGGCGATATGACGAGTCGATGCGCCTTCGTAGCCATGTTCGGCAAATTGGCCGACAGCGGCTTCGATTATCCGCAATCGGGTCTCTTCCCCGCGCTGATAACCGCCCTCGGCTGTTGGTCGATGTCGTGCCATGTAAAGAGCCTGTAAAGGGGTTTAGCTGAAAAATATATCACTTGACATAAATTCGCCACCGCCGCATTTTTTACCGACTGGAATACTTTGGAGCCTGCGGCATGTCCGTCGATCAACCTATCGGTCAACACGACCGCCTTGAACCCGTGGGTGACGTTCAGCCGCCCGAGCGTCGTGGCAGCAAATCACGCCGCGTATTGACCGGGCTGGGCATGCTGGCAGCGGTGGCGGCCATTGTCTGGGGAGCGCACTGGTGGTTCACCGCACGCTTCATTGAAAGTACCGACGACGCCTACTTGCAGGCCGACAGCATGACCGTGGCCCCCAAGGTCGGCGGCTACGTGTCTGAAGTGCTGGTCAGCGATAACGAAACCGTTACTGTCGGTCAGCCGCTGGTTCGGCTGGACAGTCGCAAGTATCAGGCGGCGCTGGATGAAGCCCAGGCCACCGTCGCCTCACGCGAGGCCGATGTGGCCCGGGCCGAGGCGGAACTGGTGGAGCAGGGCGCCAGCATTGCTCAGGTCCGCGCTGAAGTTGATGGGGCCAACGCCGATTTGCGGCACGCCCAGACCCAGGTCAAACGATACGCACCCCTCGCACGTTCGGGTGCCGAGACCGAAGAGCGTCTGGCTGACCTGAACAACCAGCTTGCCCAGGCCAGCACTGGTCTGGCGGCGCACCAGGCGTCACTGCGCGCCGCCGAAACCCGCATCGGCACCCTCAAGGCGCAATTGCAGCAGACCCAGGCGCAACTGGCTGTCGCACAGGCCAGTGCCCGTCAATCGCAACTGGATCTGGACGACACCACCGTTGTCAGCACCTTGCAAGGCCGGGTCGCGGATCGCAGCGTGCGGGTGGGTCAGTTCACTCAACCCGGTACGCGGCTGCTGACCGTGGTGCCGGTGCAGGCGCTGTACCTGGTCGCCAACTTCAAGGAAACCCAGATCCATCACATGCAGCCCGGACAGACGGTCACGGTGCATGTTGACGCGCTGTCGGGTGAGGATCTGGTGGGCCACATTGACAGTCTGTCGCCGGGCACCGGTTCGCAGTTCGCGTTACTGCCTTCGCAGAACGCCACCGGCAACTTCACCAAGATCGTGCAGCGGGTGCCGGTGCGCATCCGCGTTGATGTGCCGGATTCGGAAAAAGGCGTGCTGATGCCAGGCCTCTCGGTAACCGTCGACGTGGACACCCGCAGCCATGGCTGAAGCTGTTGCTGTCGCGTCGGCCGGGGAAGCCCCTCGTGAGGCCAATGCCTCGTTTACCGACTGGATCGCCGTGGCCGCAGGCTCCCTCGGCGCGCTGCTGGCAACCCTGGACATCTCCATCACCAATTCGGCCCTGCCGCAGATCCAGGGGCAGATTGGTGCGTCGGGTACCGAGGGCACCTGGATATCCACGGGTTACCTGATGTCGGAGATCGTCATGATCCCGCTGGCCGCATGGCTGACCCGCGTATTCGGCTTGCGCCGCTTCCTGATGGGCGTGGCGATTATGTTCACCCTGTTTTCGATGTACTGCGGCATGTCCAGCAGCTTGATGGGCATGGTGTTGGGCCGCATCGGCCAAGGGTTTGCCGGTGGCGCGATGATCCCGACCGCGCAGACCATCATCGGCACGCGCTTGCCCCGGCACCAGATGGCCATTGGCATGTCGGTGTTCGGCCTGACGGTCCTGCTGGGTCCGTTGATGGGCCCGGTGGTGGGCGGCTGGCTGACGGAGAATGCCAGCTGGCGCTGGTGTTTCTTCCTCAACCTGCCCATCAGCCTGGCGCTGGTGACCTTGCTCTGGACCGGTATCAAACCCGAGAAGGCCGATTTGCAGCAGTTCATCAAGGCGGACTGGCTGGGCATCCTTGGACTGGCGGTAGGCTTGAGCACGCTGATTGTGGTGCTCGAAGAAGGGCAGCGCGACCACTGGTTCGAGTCATCGATGATCGTCTGGCTGAGTGTGCTGTCAGTGCTGGGGTTCATCCTGATTGCGATCAGTCAATTCACCGCACGCAAACCCATCATCAAGCTGAGCCTGCTGCGTAACCCGCGCTATGCCAGCGTGATCCTGATTGTCTCGACGGTGGGTGCTGGCATTTACAGCATCTCTTACCTGCTGCCGCAGTTTCTGAGCAATGTGGCGGGCTACAACGCCCAGCAGGCCGGGATGATCATGCTGTTGTCCGGGATCCCGGCATTCATGCTGATGCCGATATTGCCGCGACTGATGCAACGCTACGACAGCCGCTGGCTGGTGGGGACCGGCCTGGTGCTGTTTGTCATCAGTTGTGCAATGAGCCTGAACCTGACCGTCGACAGCGTGGGTCATGATTTCGACGCCTCGCAGCTGGTGCGCGGTTTCGCCCAGATCCTGGCCATGATGCCCTTGAACCAGATCACCATGGCGGCCGTCCTGCCCCATGAAAAAGGTGAAGCGGCAGGCCTCTACAACATGGCGCGCAACCTGGGTGGCTCGATAGGCCTGGCGCTGATGGGCGTGTTGATCGACCGTCGCGACAGCTATCACGACGCGATGATCCGCGAATCGCTGACGGCCAACAGTACGCTGGGTCAGGGGTACATGGCAGATCAGACCGCCTCCTTCATGTCCCAGACCGGTGACCAGGCGCTGGCGCAATTGCAGACCGTCGGCCATCTGACCCGTGACATCGCCCTGCAAGCATCGGTCATGACCTTCTCTGACTGTTTCTTCCTGCTGGGCATCGCCTTGGCGCTTTGTGTCCCGATGGCCCTTTTACTCAAAAAACCGAACGCCCCGGTGAGTCCCGCACGATGATCGACAGAACCCTGATTTCAGCCCTTATCGTGGGCCTGCTCGCTGGCTGCACCGTTGGCCCCGATTACCATGGTGCGCCACCGATTGCCGAGAAGACCCAGGCGGCGGGCCGCTTTGCCCATGCCGATCCGGCAGTTGCCACTTCACCTGCGGTCGCGCAGTGGTGGCGCGGCCTGGGTGATCCTCAGCTCGACAGCCTGGTGGAAACGGCGCTCAACGACAGTTCGGATATCCATACGGCTCAGGCTCGTTTGCGTCAGGCTCGTGCGGGGCTCAGTAGCCAGCAGGCTGCCGGCAGACCGAAGTTGAGTGCCAACGCCACCGCTGCCCGTTTGCGCTCCCCCGACCTGTCCGCGCTGACCGGTGAGGACAGCGGTGGCGGGCGCGGGCCGTTGTCGCTGTATGTCGCCGATTTTGATGCCAGCTGGGAAGTGGACATGTTCGGCGGCACCCGTCGCGCCATCGAGGCCGCGTCTGCCAGTGCCGATGCGTCGGCTGAAACCCTGGCCGACGCCCAGGTACAGCTGGCCGCTGAGGTGGTGCAGGCTTACGTCGATCTGCGTGACCAGCAGACACGACTGGCACTCGTGGACCGCTCCGCAGACCTGGAAGCCCAGGTGGTTGACCTCACTCAGCAGCGTCGTACCCAAGGGGTTGCGTCGCAGTTGCAGCTCGAACAAGTGACCACCCAGTGGCAAACCACACGGGCGCAGCGCTTGCCGTTGCAGGCACAAATCATCGATTCGCTGGACCATCTGGCCTTCCTGTGTGATCTGGAACCAGGCGAACTGGACAGCCGTCTGGGTAAGCCAGGCCCACTGCCAAGCGTACCGTCGAGCCTGCCGATTGCCGATCCGGCGGCGGTCATCAAATCCCGTCCGGACATCCGTGCCGCCGAACGGCAACTGGCCGCCAGCAATGCGCAGATCGGCGAGAAAAAGGCTGACTGGTTTCCCAAATTGTCGCTGACTGGCGACCTCAGCTTTAGTGCAGGTGATCCTTCGCACTTGGTCCGTAAGGACAACGCCACCTGGCTGCTGGTCCCGCGCCTGACCTGGAACGCCCTGGACTTCGGTCGCGTTGCCGCCAGCATAGAAAGCGCCGAAGGTGGCCTCGACGAAGCTCAGGCGCATTACCGCAGCGTGGTCCTCGGTGCCTTGCGCGATGCCGATGTATCCTTGGCCCGCTATGGCCATCAGCGTGAAAATGTCATCCTGCTGCGCGACATTGAAGCGTCCTCGGCCCGCGCTGCCAGCCTGACCCGCCAGCGCTACGACGCGGGCACCGCCAGCACCCTGGACTGGCTCAACGCCGAGCGCACCCGCTTCGACGCCGAGCAGAACCGGGTGAGCGGCGACAGTGAACTGCTCAAGGATTTTGCTTCGCTGCACAAAGCATTGGGCCTGGGCTGGCGGGGCTGATCGACTTTTTTGATCTGTCGCGCAGCACACTGTAGGAGCGCGCTTGCCCGCGATAACGGCCGTAGGACGTTCGATGCCTGTCAGTTACATGTTGAGTGACTGTGATATCTAAATCGCGGGCAAGCGCGCTCCTACAGGGGCCGAGTTTGCCGAGCGACTTAAACAAATTTCCATTTCGAACCAAGGTAAACCTCTCCATGTCCCGAAGCGTTGGTCATCTGGCATTGTATTAGGGCTGATCACTGCGATCGGTCCTTTTGCCATCGACATCTATCTACCGGCATTGCCCTCGTTGGGCGCCAGCCTGCAAGCCTCCGCGGGCGCGGTGCAAATGAGCCTCATGGCGTTCTTCATCACGCTCGGGCTGTGCCAGCTGTTTTACGGTCCGTTGAGCGATATCGTGGGGCGCAAACTGCCGATTCTGGCCGGTCTGGCGATTTTCACTGTCGGCAGTATTGGCTGTGCGATGGCGCCCAACGTGGACGTACTCATTGCCTTTCGCGTACTTCAGGCTTTCGGGGCCTGCGCCGGGATGGTGGTGCCGCGAGCAGTGGTGCGGGACATGTACACCGGGCATGAAGCCGCCCGCCTCATGTCCCTGCTGTTGTTGGTGGTCGGGATTTCACCGATCCTGGCTCCGCTGGCGGGCAGCTTCATCATCGAAGCCTGGGGCTGGAGAGAAGTGTTTGTGGCCCTGGCCATTGCGTCGGTCATTGCATTCGTTCTGGCGGTCACCCAACTGCCGGAAACCCGTCCCGCAGAGCGTCGGGCCGGCAGCTCCTGGCTCAGCTCCCTGCGTGCCTATCGGTTGCTGCTCGGTGACTCGTCCTTCATCGGGCTGTCACTGGTGGGTGCCTGCGGCATCTCGGCTTTCTTTGTGTTCATCGGCAACGCACCGTTCGTCTACATCAACCATTTCGGCTTGAGCCCGACAGTGTTCAGCCTCTGCTTCGCCTTGAACGCAGCGTCCTTCTTCGCCTGCAGCCAGTTCACCGCCAAGCTGATCGCACGCTTTGGCATGGACGCGGTGATCCGCTACTCGGTCAGTGGCTTTGCGGCGGTGATGCTGTTGCTGGGCGTGCTCATGACACTGACCACCGGCAGCCTGCCGCTGATGATGACCCTGCTGTTCATCGGCTTCGGTTTCGTCGGCCTGCTGCTGCCCTCCACTGCGGTCCTGGCCCTGGAAGAACACGGCGAAATCGCCGGTACAGCCTCTGCACTGATGGGCGCCATCCAGATGGTCACCGGCGCCGTTGCCATGGGCCTGACCGGTCTGTTCGTCAATGACGTGGCCGTGTCCATGGCAGTGGGTATTGCCCTGTCCGCAGTGGTCGCGTTCGTGATCGCCCTGTTCACCCTGAACCGCATGCGCGGGGTGGTTGAGGTGTCGGTGGGGTGAGGGGCGTGTGGGACGCCACCCCGGCCACTCCTACATGGGGATGCATGCCTCTGTTGGAGCGAGGCTTGCCCGCGAATAGACCCACGCAGTCAATGCCCATCCCCCGGAATCAATCCATCTCGGTACTTCGCGCCAGCTCCTGTTGTTGCTCCAGCGCCTCCAGCCGGTCGGTCAGGGCGGTGTGAATCCGGTCGTAGGCGCTGCTGCCAAATACCAGGCGTTTTACGGCCGGGTGGGTGTTGGCGGCTTCGATCATTGCGCTGGCCATTTTTACCGGGTCGCCGGTAAGCGCAAAGTCGCCACTGGTCACGGCCCGGCTTACATCACCTGCAGGCGTCTGATCGTAGATCGCCATTTGCGGCGGGCTGACCAAGGCAGCGGCGAAATTGGTGTGGGTCGGGCCCGGTTCCACCAGGGTGATCTCGATGTCAAACGGCGCCACTTCCTGGGCCACCGCTTCGACGAAACCCTCAATACCCCACTTGCTGGCGTGGTAAAGGCTGAAGTTGGGATAGGCGATCTGGCCACCTTCGGAGGACACCTGCAGGATCCGGCCACCCGCTTGATCACGCAGGTGAGGCAAGGCGGCGCGGATGACCTGAATCGAGCCTGTAAGGTTGGTCAGCAACTGCAGGTCAATCTGCTCGTCGCTGACTTCCTCAGCCGCACCAAATAGCGCGTAACCGGCATTGCTCACCACCACATCGATGCGCCCCAGCTCGCTGAATGCCTGCTGCACCACCCGGCGAATGGCAACCGGGTCGGTGACATCCAGCTTCGCCAGCCACAACTGCTCGCCATAGCGCTCCTTGAGGTCGCTCAGTGCATCGGGCTTGCGTAACGTAGCGGCAACGCGATCACCGCGTTCCAGCAGTTGTTCAACCAGCGCTCGGCCTATGCCCGAAGAGCTTCCAGTGATCAGCCAGGTTTTATTCATGGGGGAGGTGTCCTTTTGTGATTGGCCGTATTGGCAATCGACAGGGACACAGTAGCCCCCTTTGGCGCACAGGCGGCTCCGGTGGTCGCTTTCACGGTTCGGCTAACAGAGCCCAACTATCAGCAACCAATGCAGCATCTATTAGCTTCAACCCCGGTTGAGGTCTAGTCTTGTTCTGCGCTGACGCTAGCCGGCCATGCCGATCAGGTGATTGAGCGGAGGGGCCAGCAGCCTGCGTTACTGATTTCAATCGTCGCTATTCGGCGTTCAAACCGTGGCCGGATAGCTGAATGAATACAGCCGAAGGTAACCCATACATGTCAACTGAATCGAAATGCCCGTTCAATCACGCCGCCGGTGGTGGGACAACGAACCGCGACTGGTGGCCGAACCAACTGAACCTGAAAATCCTGCACCAGCACTCGTCCCTGTCCGATCCCATGGACGAGGGCTTTGACTATGCAGAAGCTTTCAAGAGCCTGGATTTCGGGGCCGTCAAGAAAGACCTCCTTGCGCTGATGACCACCTCCCAAGACTGGTGGCCAGCGGACTTCGGCCACTATGGGCCGCTCTTCATCCGCATGGCCTGGCACAGTGCAGGCACCTACCGCACCGGTGATGGCCGCGGCGGTGCAGGCGCAGGCCAGCAGCGGTTTGCGCCGCTCAACAGCTGGCCGGATAACGTCAGCCTCGACAAGGCCCGCCGACTGATCTGGCCGATCAAGCAAAAATACGGACGCAACATCTCCTGGGCTGACCTCATCGTGCTCACGGGTAACGTCGCGCTGGAGTCCATGGGCTTCAAGACCTTTGGCTTCTCTGGTGGCCGCCCGGACGTATGGGAGCCGGAGGAAGATGTTTACTGGGGCTCGGAAACCAAGTGGCTGGGCGGTGACACCCGCTACGGGAAAAAATCAGAGGTGCAAGAGCCGGGCGACGGCACATTGGTTGCGGAGCCGGCACTCCACGGCACTGAAGAAAGCCGCACCGACGGCGGCCGCAACCTGGAAAACCCCCTTGCCGCCGTGCAAATGGGCCTGATCTACGTCAACCCGGAAGGCCCGGACGGCAACCCCGATCCGGTGGCTTCGGCCCATGACATCCGCGAGACCTTCGGCCGCATGGCCATGAACGACGAAGAAACCGTGGCGCTGATCGCCGGTGGTCACGCTTTCGGTAAAACCCATGGCGCGGGCCCTGCCGATAACGTTGGTGCCGAGCCCGAAGCCGCTGATCTTGAGCAACAAGGCCTGGGCTGGAAAAACAGCTTCGGCACCGGTAAAGGCGGGGACACCATCACCAGCGGCCTGGAAGTGACCTGGACGTCGACCCCCACCAAATGGAGCAATCAATACCTGGAGAACCTGTTTGGTTTCGAATGGGAGCTGACCAAGAGCCCCGCCGGTGCCCACCAGTGGCGGCCAAAAAATGGCGGCGGCGCGAACTCGGTGCCCGATGCCCATGACGCGTCCAAACGCCATGCGCCCTCGATGCTGACCTCCGACCTGGCCCTGCGCTTCGACCCGGCCTATGAAAAAATCTCAAGGCGCTTCCTGGCCAATCCAGACCAGTTGGCCGACGCGTTCGCCCGCGCCTGGTTCAAGCTGACCCACCGTGATATGGGGCCACTCGCACGCTACCTGGGCCCTGAAACGCCCACCGAAGAGCTGCTGTGGCAAGACCCGATTCCCGAGGTTGATTACCCTCAGGTCGATGCCAATGACATTGCCTCCCTCAAGAGCAAGGTTTTGGCTTCGGGGCTGTCGGTTTCGCAACTGGTCTCGACTGCGTGGGCAGCGGCTTCCACCTTCCGTGGCTCCGACAAACGTGGGGGTGCCAACGGTGGCCGTCTGCGTCTGGCACCCCAGAAGTTCTGGCAGGCCAACCAGCCCGAGCAACTGGCGAAAGTGCTGGAAACCCTCGAGCGTATCCAGGGTGAATTCAACAGCGCGCAGGCTGGCGGCAAGAAAGTCTCACTGGCCGACCTGATCGTGCTGGCTGGTAGCGCTGGCGTGGAGCAAGCCGCGAAAAATGCCGGACACACCGTCACCGTCCCCTTCACCCCAGGGCGTGCTGACGCGTCGCAGGAACAGACGGATGTGGAGTCTTTCGGCTTCCTCGAGCCCATCGCCGATGGCTTCCGTAACTACCTCAAAGGCCGGTACAGCGCGTCGCCCGAATCACTGCTGATCGATAAGGCGCAACTGCTGACACTGAGTGCGCCCGAGATGACCGTGCTGCTCGGCGGCCTGCGAGTGCTGAACGCTAACGTCGGCCAATCCAGGCATGGCGTCTTCACCACGCGTCCAGAGGCGCTGACCAACGACTTCTTCACGACGCTGCTTGATATGGGCATCGAGTGGAAGCCGGTCTCCGACACCCGGGAAGCGTTCGAAGGGCGCGACCGTAAAACCGGCGAAGTCAAATGGACCGGCACCCGTGTCGATCTGGTCTTCGGCTCCCACGCGCAACTGCGGGCTATCGCCGAGGTGTATGGCAGCTCGGATGCGCAAGAGAAGTTCGTCAAAGACTTCGTTGCGGCCTGGACCAAGGTGATGAACCTGGATCGTTTTGATATCGCGTGATGTTGTTTAGCTGAGTGGTTGACTGGAGCCGCCCTGACCTGATTGAACGGGTTGGGGCGGCTTTTTTGTTGGATGTGGTCATCTGTGGGAGCGAATTCATTCGCGAGGTGGCGTATCTGACGCGGCGCATGAAGTCCCTTCGCTAACGAGTTGGCTGCGGTAGATCTTCGTCTCGGTTGGTGTTGGTCAATCGGGTGAGCAGCAACTCTTGCGCCTGGCGTATCGCGAATGGCTCTTTGCCCGGCTTGGCCAGACTGCCGAGTCGCGCATACCGCTGGAAGAGCAACAGCGTGGTCTCGCGCCACGACGTTTGAAGTTGCAACGCACTCGCCCCCAGCTCGGACAACTGATGGACGTGGCGAAAAGCGTTGGCGACGTCGGTGTCCATCAACACGCTGGATGTGAATCTGGGCGTGCCGGATAGCCGGACGTCCAGATCATCAAGAATCTCCTCGAGTTGATCGACCCGAGGATAGAAGCCTCTGTAGCGCCAGCCCTGGCAGCAGCTCTACCCCGCCCAGGACAGGGGATTGCCAGAAGTGGGTATCTTCACGCGTTAAGGTCACGACTCTCCTTTAGATCAACCAGCGCAGCAGATAAAAAACGCCGACGCTCAGTACGACACTGGTGAGCACCCGCCTGGTACACAGTATCAGGATCGCCGTGCACACACCCCCCAGAAAGTAAGGGTTCAGGGGCGATAGATTCAAGCTGTGGCCGGGCATGAAAATGATCGGTCCACAAATGGCGGTCAACATCCCCGGTACGGCGAAAGCCAGGAAATCGCGGGTGCGCTTGCCGAGTCTGAGTGGCAACCTGGGTTCAAGAAACAAGTACCGGTTGAAGAACAGGATGGCCCCCATACCCAGGATGATGGCGAGGATCATTGCTTGTCCTCCATGATGCATTTGGCTGTAAACCCGACGATCATGCCCGCCAGGCCGGAAACCACCAGTGCCGACTGCCACCCCAACCAGGTCAGCAGCACCGAACAGCTCAGTGAAACCGCTACACACAGCACTACGGCTACGGACTTCACCAACGGCGTGACCAGTGCGACAAAGGTTGCGGCGATGGAAAACTCCAAACCCAGCGACTCAAGGTTCGGAATGCTCCTGCCCAGCAGGATGCCTGCGAGGGTGAAGACATTCCAGGCAAGGTAAAAGGTGAACCCCACACCCAGCGCGTACCAGCGATCAAAGCCTTTGGCATCCTGATGGCTGTTCAGCGCAAAAAACTCATCGGTGAGCAAGAACCCCAGGCCTGCACGCCACCGTGGGGATAGCTGTGAAATGGATGGGCGCATATGCATTGCGTAGAGCAAGTGCTGGGAAGTCAGAAGCAGGGTGGTCATGAAGATCGAGAGCACACTGGCCCCGCTTTTTATCATCCCGATGGCCACCAGTTGGGCTGCCCCGGCGAAGACAATGGCAGAAAGGCCCTGGCCCTCCATCGGCGTGAGACCGGCCCCCATCGCCAATGAGCCGACCAGAAGCCCCCAGGGTGCGCATGCGAAGGACAGGGGTAACACGGCGATAGCGCCCCGGCAGAAAGCCTGATTCGCGGAAGGAGAAGCCTGCATTGGTTTCGATACACCAAATGGATGGGGGTATCGATAATCCCCGAGATGTCTGGTGTTGTCTTGAACAATGTTGCTGTCTTTCGTACCCCGTTGGCGAAGCCACGGATACAAGGACACCGCCCCTGCGCAGGGCGGCTCCAGTACGGCCTTCTACCCGCTTACTTACCCGCGCTTGATGCCCAGTTGCCCATCAACGTGTTGGAAGGCATTTGCTCATCCAGCAGTTTTTTAGCGGTCTCTATGCCCGCAACGGGTAAGCCGGTGGGGTCGAGCAGGCCGATCTGTACCAGCACGCTGGCCTGGTCCCAGTAGATATGCTCGTGGTACAGCTTGTCGCCCCGGAACTTGATGACGCCGAGCATCGGGATTTCCACGTATTTACCTGTGGGCTCGACGTTGGGCAGCATCCAGTCGATGGCGGTGGTGTGGGTAAAACACATGATGAATTCATCGACGATCTGCAACGCCCCGACGGTGCGCGAGATCGGGATCAGTTTCATGTCGGGCGGGTTGCCGTGTACGAAATGGTGTTGGTAGAAGCGGCTCAGTTCCTTGGAGCCCACACCGCCGGTCATGGTAGGGATGTGGTTGACGTAGGGCTCGGCCACCATGGTCGCCATGGTGGCCGGAACGTCGCGGGAGCCGAACTCATGGAGGATATGTTCTTCCCACAGTGCTGACAGGTTGAAGTTGGGGCCGATTTCGCGTTTGAGTGCGGCGATGCTGCGCTCATGGGCCATTAACGAAGCGGGTTTGTCGTAATGCATGCCGCCGATGCGTGCGAACGCATGGTCAACACCGGGATAGGTGTAGATCTCCACCTTATCGTTGCTCGCCAGACGGTCAGCGATCTGCGCCCGTGCGCTGGCATCACAGTAGCCATCGTTCTCGGCGAAATGCAGGACCAGGCGGCCTTTGAGGTTCTGCGCTTCGTCCAGCAAATGCTCGATGCCCATGCCGTAGTAGCCTACCGAGCAGGCGGCCTGGGTGCGGGTTGCGGTCAGCCACGCCAGCTTGCCGCCCATGCAGAAACCCACATAACCGAGCCCCGTGCCTTCGACTTGCGGCATGGCTTTCAAGGCTTCGAGGCTGGCATCGATGTCCTGCACGGCGGTGTCCAGATTCATCCGTTGGAACAGATCGATGGCCACCTTGAAATCGGCTTCGGTGTAACCCAGGTCGACCTGGGGTTGCAGGCGCCAGAACAGGTCTGGAACCAGTGCCACATAACCTTCTTCGGCGTAGAAGTCAGCCACCGCACGCATGTTGGCGTTGACCCCGAAAATCTCCTGGCCAATGACCACTCCCGGTCCTTTTCCGCTGCTGGGCAGTGCCAGGTAGCCGGTGAACTTGGCGTCGCTGTCGCTTGCCTGAATCTCGATCATCTTGCCCATGTCTTGTGCTCCATGGTGTTCAGTGATTATTCGGATTGGTTGTTCGGATTTGTTACTCAGACTTGAGAGTGCGGTGCTGCTTGAACCAGGTGCGCGGCGAGATGCCTTGGTCGGGGCCGAGAATCGAAAAGCCCCCGTCTACGGGAATATCCACCCCGGTCATCCACGACGCCCCGCTGCTGCACAGAAAAGTGATCACTTTACCGATTTCTTCGCCGCGTCCCACACGACCCAGCGGGTGAAACATGGCACCGACTTCATCGGCCAGGCCGATATCGCCGCCGCTGAAGTCGGCCACGCTGGGCGACCAGGTCCATGCCGGGGAAACGCTCAGCACGCGTATGCCTTGTGGCGCCAGGGTCACCGCCAGGTTTCTGGTCAATTGCAGGATGCCCGCTTTCGAGGCCGGGTATAAGGCTCGACCCGCTGCGCCGAATTTTCCGCCGGTGCTGCCGACGTTGATCACCACACCGTCATGTGGCAAATGCAGGACGACTTTCTGAGTGAAGATCGCCGCAGACACCAGATTGACGTTGAGTGTTTGTAACCACTGCGCCCGGGACGATTCCAGGCCTTGATCAGCGTAGATGCAGGCGTTATTGACCAGCACATCGATCCGGCCAAAGCAGGCGAGGGTGTTGTCGATGCAGTCATCGATGTCCTGATCGATTTCCACGTCGCACGCCGAGAAGGCGCAACCCTGGCCCAGTTCTGCCGCCAGCGCACGACCTGCCTGGGCGTTGCGGCCCACCAGCATCACTTTCGCGCCTGCATCGAGCATCTGGCGGGCGATATCCAGGCCCAGCCCTTGGGTGCTGCCACTGATAATGGCGACTTTGCCTTCGAGCATCATGGTCTGCCCTCCAGGGCCAGTTCAACGGTGGTGATCCGGGCAATCAGGCTCATGCTGGACAGTGCCGCCTGGTGCGCTGCTGCATCGGCCGAGGTGCAGGCATCGGCGGCCACGCTGACTTCAAAACCGCAGTCCACCGCGTGGCGAACAGTGCTTTCCACCACGGAGTGAGTGGCAACTCCAGCGATCAACAGATGCCGGGCATCGAGTTGGCGAACCACCGTTTCCAGCGGCGAGCCATAGAAGGCGTTGATCCGGTTATGGGTGACGACGAATTCTGTGCTCAAAGGCGCCAGCGATTCGTAGAACTCCGCACCCCATTCGCCTTCCCGCACGGCGCCACTGGCGGCAACGTTGCGCAGGATCGGGGCGTTCTGGATCAGGTCCGCGTAGTCAGGCCGGTAGGCCACCCGTACATGAACCACGGGCCAGCCGTTCTGCCGGGCGCCGGTCAACAGTTGCAGGGCGGCGTCGAGCAGTTTTGTGCGTCCGCTGTCATCGCTGGCCAGCCCGACCCGGATCTTGCCCTCGGGATGCAGGATGTCGTTCTGGTAGTGCAGGGCGATGACCACAGGGTTGTCCATCAGACGAACACCTCAAGGTTGGCAAACACGTCATTGCAGTTGATCAGGTCCACGCGTTTGAGCTGAATCTTCCAGCTGCCATCGTCCTGGCTCGCCAGTTTGTAGGTGTAGCGGCCAGCCAGTTGCCGTTGTTCCAGACGCCACTCACTGACCTGGAAGGTGGCGCTGACCACCAGCAGGCCGCTACGGTCCAGCCCCTCGATCATCACGTTGCCGATCAGGTGAGCCGTTTGGGTTTGCGGTTGCTGCGACCAGTTGCGTGCGTTCTCGACCCTGCGGATGCGGACTTCGCGCAGCATGCGGTTTTCCCAGAACAGCGAAATATGATCGAAGGGGTTTTCCTGATCATGTTTCTGCGGTGCCCAGTACATGCCGGTGTCGGTGAACAGGCTGTCCCACTCCCAGAAGCGACGCTCGTCCAGCAGCCGGGCTTCCCGATACAGGAACTGTTCTATGCCGCGCAATGTGTCGGTGGGTACCTGTGCGGGTGTCAGCGTCCGGGTGTCTACGTCGATCCGGCGATCAAGCAGCATGGGTACTCTCCTTGGCGATCAATGTGGCGGTCATGAACTGTTTCCAGGCAGCGAACTGGTTACGCATCGGCAGTTCGCTGGTGCCGTTGGTTGAGACTGCACCGTCCTCAAGCGGGGTATCGGTGCCGACGTAACGGTGCATGCTGATCCACTCGCCACCGCGGGTCATGTTGCCTTCCTGGCAGCGGGCATAGACCTCTACGTCGTCGGGCATGACGTTGGAAGAGGGCGAGTTGATGACGTTGGCGTAGGTGAGGGCGCGATCAAAGACGGCATCCGGGGCACCTTTGCAACGGAAGGTCTGGATCTCGACCATGGTCCGGTCCACAGAGACCGGTCGGATCACCCGAAACTGCATGAAAACGGTGTGGGGCGAGCCGCTGCCATAAATCACCGTGTTGTGCCGATTCATGCCCAGGATGGCCCTGGCACGGGGTTCCCCATAGGCCTGGCTCAGGCAGTCGAAGTGCGCACGGGAAACTTCATCGCGTTCAGCGGCGGCAGGGTCGAAGATCGCCTCCATGTAGCCGTGGCCATTGTGATACGCCCGTAGCTCAAGCTTTTCCCAGAAGTCATACGGTTCTCCGTTGCCATCCATGATCAGCAACTCGAACGGCATTTCGCCGATGGCCTCGGCTTCGCTGCGGGCCGCCTCTACCGAGGACTCATGGGTGACGCGAGCATGCATGGTGTCGTGCAGGTTCTCGTAGAACACCTTCCAGTTCGAGCGCTGCTGGACGCGGAATACACCGCCTGCGACTTCCACTTCACCGATGGGCGAGCGGTCGCACAGGTTGTCGATGGAGGTAATCACGCCACCGAGGAAGCCTTTCAGATCAGGACCGTAGGCGGCCTGGCTGGCGAAGACGAAGCCGCGATAGTTTTCCACCCGGGCCACGCTGGCCATGGAGAAATCCGGGTGCGCCGGGTCGTAGCAGGTGCCCTCGAAGCCACTTTTCAAGGGCGCTGACAGGTGCTTGCCATCGAGCTTGAACGTCCAGGCGTGATACGGGCAGCGGAAGAATTTACCGGTGCTGCCGTCGCCGTCGGCCACCAGCTTTGCACCTTTGTGCGGGCAGCGGTTGTACAGCACATTGACCTGCCCGTTGGCGCCACGAACCATGACCACGTCCTGATCACCGATGCGCGTGGTGTGGTAATCGCCGGCATTCTTGACCTGGCTTTCGTGGCCGACGTAGATCCAGGCATGGCCGTAGATTCGTTCCATTTCCAGCTGGAACAGGGTCGGATCGGTGTAGACGCTCTTGTGCACGCTGTCTTCACGAATCAAGGCAGCGATTTGTTCGTTGGTCGGGATCATGCAACCTCCTGGGCTCATCACAGATCGAGCACCAGCAACGAACTGCTGGCGCGAGAAACACATGTGCAGAAACTGCCCGAAGCACGGTCGCGCTCAGACAGACAGATATCTCGGTGGTCGGCGGTGCCTTCGATGACCTGCGCTACGCAGACGCCGCAGTCGCCGCGCCTGCAATCGAACATGGGGTCCAGGCCGGCATCGATCATGGTGTCCAGAACACTCTGGCCAGGGCCTACTTGCAGGGTCACGCCGCTGTCGCGCAGTTGCACTTCGAAGCCCTGGTCGCCGCTTTGCTCCAGGGCACCGGCGAACAGTTCGTAATGCAGTTGATCGTCCTTCCAGCCAAGCTCGCGGGCGCTGTTCAGCACGCTGGTGATCATGGCGGCGGGGCCGCAGATGTAGAGGTGAACCCCGGGCGCTGGCACGGCGAGGATGTTTGCAACGGCAAGGCGTTTTTCCAGCTGGCCGCCGCTGATCCAGCTGCGGGCGTTGGCAAAGGCCAGGCTCTCTTCCAGATAGGCCATGTGGCTGGCGTCACGCCCGGCATAGTGCAGCGAGAAAGGCTGGTCGCGAGCCGCCAGGGCCCGTGCCATGCCAAGGATCGCGGTAATGCCGATACCGGCAGCGATCAACAGGTAGTGGTCGGCCTTGTCACTCAGGGGGAAATGGTTGCGTGGCGCCTCTGCGTCGACGCAGTCGCCCAACGCCAACGAATGCACCCAACGCGATCCGCCCGAACCGTCGTCTTCGCGTTGCACGGCAATTTCGTAGTAATCGGCACCGGGCAGGTTGACCAGTGAGTAGGCACGTTTGCAGGTTTTGTCGCCCGGCACATGCAACTCCAGATGGGCACCTGGGGTGAACGCAGGCAGTGGCCTTGTATCGGCAGAAACCAGCAGCAGCCTGGTGATCCTCGGTGTGAGGCGGTCTATCTGCCAGACCTTGAGAGAGAGGCTGGGCATACGTCATTCCTGTTGAAAGTCGTAGCCACTTTATGGCGTGCCGGGAGGGCAAAAAAGCCGGAAATGGCAAACCGATATCCAGAAATGGCGAGTGTTGATCGGCCTGATTTGGCGCGGGCATGTCGAGTAATGGGGCCTTGCGTGCACCCGGCTGGTGCCGAGTGTGTGCCAGGGTGACACCTACTACGTCGGCCCGCAGGCCGGGTCTGTCCGCAGAGAAAGCCTGCACACGTCGCAGGTCGACAGAACGCGGTCGAATGTCCAGAAAGTCTGCAATCAATAGCCAGAAAATCGATGAACAGCCCAATGGCCAGGGGCTGGGCATAGGGCTTGCAGCCAGCAACTGACTAACACGCCGTCAGAGTGTGTCGTTGTCCCTTGCCGTGGGTGCCGGTCATGAATGAACCAAGCAGCGTTCACTTTCGCGATATACAGATCAATTGCTATGACCTCGCTGGCGCACGAGCCTGGATGGCGGGGGTTTGCGGGCCGCATGTCCTGCAAGTCAGCGCGCCGCGGCGCCTGCGCTTTCATCACAGTGCCAACGTACTCAAATCCCTCTCCACGACGCTGGGGCGAATGGAATACGGGACCGATGTGATCATTGGCGTAGAGGATGCCGAAAACCTCAACAGCTACAGCATGAGCCTGCCGATTGCCGGCCATCAGGAGCTGGTCAAGGATGGACGACGACTGGCCTCGGATCAGGATCGCGGGGTGATCGTTTCGCCCCATGAGACGCAAGAACTGTGCATGGAAGGTGACTGTTCGAAGATCTCGGTGCTGATCACGCGCGTTGCCATGCGCCAGACGCTGGAAGGCATGCTGCAACGCTCGCTTGAAGTACCGTTGAAATTCGAACCGGTGATGGATGCCGTCAACGGCTCGACCGCGTCCTGGTGGCGACTGGTGCGTTACTACATCGATGAGCTTGAGCGTAGCCACCAGCTTTACGATCAGGTGACGTTTGCCCGTGACATTGAAAGCGCGCTGATCAAAGGGCTGATCCTGGCGCAACCCAATAATTACAGTGAAGAGCTGCGCAGCCATTTCGGCATCCGGCTGCCGGGTTACGTGATGCGTGCTAAAGACTTCATCCACGCCAACGCCCGGGAAGAAATGCACCTGGAGGATATCGAGCGAGCCTCGGGTGTGTCCCGCTTCAAACTGTTCGAGGGCTTTCGCAGATCCCTTGGCATGTCGCCGATGGCCTACCTGAAAAAATACCGGCTGGGCGCCGCACGCCAGGAAATTCTGGCCGATGCATCGGTGCATAACATTTCCACGGTCGCCATGGGGTGGGGGTTTACTCACCTGGGACGTTTCGCCAGTGAGTACCGCAAGCTGTTCAACGAAACCCCGAGCGCGACCTTGCATCGCAATGAAGCTAACCGTGACCGGTCTTTCTGACATGGGAATGATGACCTCAGCGGTGTGTGCCAATACCGGACTTGATCTCTCGTCGATGTGCCGCGAACCCGTGTTCGTGAGCCATTGCGCGCAAGAAACCCAGAACCGCATGACCCAGGAGTTGGCCGAACACGAACTCAACTGGCACGGCGAATCGGTGGACACCGTGCTCTACCGTGGGCCGGTTGGACGCCTGGAGCTGTACGCATTGCGCTATGGCGCCGAGGTGGAGGTTCGCCCCAGGCCGTTCGACGATTTTGTGCTGGTGCAGATGCCACTGCGCGGCAGCGCGACCTTTGAATCACGCGGCGAGCGTTATCGCGTCGGGGCAGGCGAAGTGGCGATTCTGTCACCCGAAGACAACACCCATCTGGTCTGGCAACAGGGCTGTGAACAACTGATCCTGAGGTTGCCATGGGCGATGGTGAGCGACAGCCTTGCGCAGATGAGGACCATGGGCAATCTTCCTGACGGGTTCACCCTGCCAGCGGTGAGTACCCTGCAACGCCCGGTGGCCAATCGCTGGTTCGGCCAGATCGCCGAGTTGCTGCAGTTTCTTCCCGGCGGATCGGGCGGCGCGATGCAGTCGTGCTGGCTGAAACATCTGGAAGAAAGCCTGCCCCTTTTTCTGCTCAGTCATTTGTCGCAGCGAGGGGCGTCAGACGACTGCCCTGTTTCGCCCAGGCTCAGTGCTCGTCAATTGCACAAACTCGATGCGGTGATGCGCGAACACCTGAGTTGCAGCATCACGCTGTCCGAACTGGCGACAGCGGGTGGCGTCAGCTTGCGCAGCCTCAATACGCTTTGTCAGCGCGAGTATGGCCAGAGCCCCATGGAGCGCCTGCGCAACCTCCGTCTGGAAGCGGCCCGTGAGCGCTTGCTCTCTTGCGAGCAGGTGTCTGTGACCCAGGTCGCTCTGGAGTTTGGTTTCAGCCATACCGGCCGATTCGCCAGTTATTACCGGCAGCGCTTCGGCGAGTTGCCCAAGGACACTGCCTTGAGTTTGAACTGAGTGCAAAAAGCCCCTTCGTGAACCAGGGGCTTTTTAATCAGAAGGCGTTTGAACGAGTCGATTTACAACTTGTGCACCCAACGCATCACGAAGCGATTGCCCTCTGGACGGTTACGCGCCTCGGATTCGAAATACATGTTGGCGACGAAGACATCGTTGCGAGACAGCGCATACATCGCGCCGGGGCCAATGGCAAAGACCTTTTCCCGTCGCCCGGACACCTCGTGGCCATCGATTTTGGTGTCAGTGAACTGGTTGAGCCAGTAGCCGTTGACCCCGGCGGAAAACTTCTCGGTCAATGCGTACAAGCCGTTGAAGTCGAGGTGCACGGCCTGGCCAGCCTGGACATTGTCCACACCTTCGCCGTAGGTGGCCGTTGAAGGATCGTTGTTTTTGCCGTTCCACAAATAGTGCAGGCGCCAGGAAATAGTGGTCTTCGGTGTGGCCCAGAATGTCCCGGCCCAGTACGGGTTGAATGACCAGAAGTTGGAGCCGGGGTTGATCGCCGTGTTCTTGTCGTAGGTGCCGACAGGCGCAATCACGTCGGCCTCCAGGCGCTGGACGAAGAACGGGCCGTTGGGTCCCATGATGGGTTTGAATTGCAGGTAAAGACCGATGTTGAGGTCTGCCAGACCTTCCTTCCCATCCAGTACCGCGTTGTTCAGGCCATCGTCGACACTGGCTTTTGTCACCACCGGTAAAATGGCCGAGAACCCCCAGTCAGTGTTCATCGGCCCGCCTTGACCCTGATAGATCAATTGCATCAACACGCTGTCGATGCTGGTACTGGACTTGGGCAGGCTGATTTCGTGGCCCTTGTTGTCGGTGATCTTGCTGCCCTGGTAGTTCTCATAGAACAGCGACGTGCTCCAGCCTTTACCGCCGGGCACTTCGGCACCGTCGTAAAAAGAAGTTGCGCCGAGGTTCACCACGGGAAGGTCCAGGGCCTGCGCCCCGTTTGCGATGGAACATCCAACGATCATGCCTGCGATCAAGCGGCTACGGTTGCGGACGCGTGCGTTCCCCAATTCTGGAAGGTATTTCACCCTGTATGCTCCAAACGGAATGTTGTTGTACTCGGATTTCCTGGCGGAACTCCGGCTGGTTCGTGAGGACAGTGAGAAGTTGTGATCGATGTCGGCTCGTTGTTCTGATCAGGTATGGCCGACTGGAAGTGATGGTGCGCCGGGCGCCGGGAATGCTCTAGCCGCGTAGTCTGTATTCGTTATCCATTTTTTTTGTATCGCTCAGTCGCTGCGTCGGCGCTCTCCCGGCGTCATACCAAAGCGGCGCCGGAACGCACGATTAAAGTAAGACAGGTCGGAAAAACCAACGCGGTAGGCGATCTGCGCCATTTGCATCCCTCGCGCCTGGGACACAAGTTGTTCGGCGGCCAGCAGGCGTATGTCCAGCAATCGTTCGGTAAACGTGGTGCCGTGTTCCTGGAACAAGCCCTGCAGCGTGCGCGGTGCCAGGTGCAGGTACGCAGCAAGGTTCGCAGGCGCCAGCCCGGCGTCACCATGGTGTTGAATCAGGTAACGCTGCGCCCGTTGATAGAGCGCTTCACGCATGCTCGCCCGGGTGTTGTCCCCCGTGGTGTCGTTACTCCCGATGGCCAACGCCAGCAGATCCATCAGGCAACCCACGGCTTGTTCGGTTTGCCATGACTGCAGGCCATCGATGGTGCTGAGCAGGTTCTGCGTGTAACCCATGAACAACTGCGTGGTACCGGAGCTTTGCAAGGGGCGGGCGACGGCATCGTGCAGGTGCAGCGTGCGTGAAGCCAACCTGGCCAGTGGCAGACGCAAGCAGGTCATGGCGATTTCGTCGGCGAACTGGAAGTCGAACGGTGTGCAGCCCAGGTTCAAACTGACATCTCCGGGCGCGATAAGGTGCTCCCGACCGTGCTGGCGCAGTCGGCTTCTGCCCGTGTGATGCAGATTGATAAAGACCCATTCACCACCGCCGTTGCCGCCCGAGACGCTATAAGGCTGTGCCTGCAACCGGTTGACCAGAAGAGGGCCCACGTCGCGGGACTGCAGGTGGGCGTGGAATCCGTAATCGTTTTTGCCGCGCTCGGTACGCACATCGAGGAACGCGGAACACACCGCTTCATTCCAGAACGAAAGGGCCTTGTCCGACGCCAGCCCCTCGGTACTCCAGACTTTTAACTGCCCCATGGCCTACCCCGTCAGTGTCGTGCGCTCCAGACCAATGCACGGTGCGCTCCAGTCCAAGACCTTCGCGCGGCGTGCCGCCAATACTGAGCCTGTTGCCGCACTGTCATGTCGCTACTGTATGGGCGGGCGCAGGGCGCGGCTATCCAGTTAATTGGCAAATTATCCAGCGCGGTTTCGACTGGAGCACAGGAGCGTCCCGATGAAGCACTATTACCCCTATATCAATGGCCGTGCATGGGAGTCCGAGGGCCAGCCCGTGCAGAACGTAATCAACCCTTACACCGGGGAGGCAATCGCCCGGGTTCACCTCGCCACTGCGGCTGATATCCAGGCTGCCCTGGCCAGTGCCGAACAGGCGCAAAAAACCTGGGGCAAAACCCTGGCCAAAGAGCGTGAAGCCATTCTGTGCAAGGCTGCCGACATTGTTGAGCGTCGGCGCATGGACATTGCCAAGGTGTTGATCGAGGAGGGCGGCAACGTTTTCGGCAAGGCGATGTTTGAATGCGACTACATGATCAGCACCTTTCGCATCGCGGCCGGCCAAGCGCGAGACGTACGTGGCGAGACCATGCCGGCTGATCAGCCCAACCGTATCTCCATGTCCATCCGCCAGCCCCTCGGCGTGGTCGCCGGGATCGGCCCGTTCAACGCACCTTTGCTGCTCAACGGCAAAAAGCTCGCGCCTGCACTGGCAGCGGGTAACAGCTTCATTCTCAAGCCGTCGCCTTACACACCGTTGGCCGCCTTGCTCTTCGCCGAGATCCTGGAGGAAGCGGGCCTGCCGCCAGGCGTACTTAGTGTGATCCCGACCACCAACGAGGCAGTAGGCGATACGTTATTTTCTGACCCACGGGTGAAGCTGGTGACCTTCACGGGTTCGGCCAAGGTCGGGTGCATTCTTGCGGACCTCGCGGGCCGCTACTCCAAACGCATCGTCCTGGAACTGGGCGGCAAAAGCCCCATCGTGATCCTGGCCGATGCCGACCTGGATTACGCAGTGCGCTCGGCTGCATTCGGTATCTATTTCAACCAGGGCCAGGTGTGCATGGCCAACTCGCGAATCATCGTCGAGGCGCCGATTTATGAGCGTTTCTGCAAGGCGTTTGCCGAGAAGGTACGCAGCATCGCGTATGGCGATCCGGCATTGCCGCAGACCGCGGTGGGGCCGCTGATCAATCCTCAGCAGGCCGACTTCATTCGCAACCACATCGACGATGCCATCGCCAAGGGCGCGACGCTGCTGGCCGGGGGCGAGCGTCATGGCAACGTGTTCGAGCCTTCGGTGCTGGCAGGGGTCAAACCCGGTATGGAGGTCTACAACGAGGAAAGCTTCGGTCCGCTGGCGTCGATCTTCGAAGCCCGTGATTACGAACACGCGGTGGAACTGGCCAACGACAATTCCTACGGGCTGTCGTCGGGCATCATCACCAATGACCTGCAGAAAGCCTTCGACTTCGCCCTTCGGGTAGAAGCCGGTTCCGTACACATCAACGACAACTCATTTGACGACGACCCCAACGCCCCGTTCGGCGGCTTCAAGGAGAGCGGCCACGGAAAAGAAAACGGCCGTTACTCGGTGCACGACATGACCGAGTTGAAGTGGGTGACCGTGCAGCTAGGGGAGCGTCAGTTGCCGTTTTGAAGCTGTGATGTGAAAGCCTGAAGCGCCCGTCTCACTGCCTTGCGTGGCGAGGCGGGCGCACCGCTTTACTTCTTCTCGATGATTGCGCGGCAAAACATAAGGGGGGGGCGTGGCTTTTTCATCCGGGGCCCACGCGAACTTCGGGATGATGCCTCTAACCCAACCGCTCTATATCAGCGCCTTCTCTCCAACAGCCAAAAGAACACCACCGTCATCGTCAAAATAATCAGCAACAATATGAACGCTGCGGATGATCCTTCATTAAGTGAAAGCCCCAGGAAGGCTTTCCGGTAGGCAAAGAAACTCAGCACTTCGGTGGAGGTGCCCGGGCCGCCTTTGGTCAACACATAAGGCAAGTCATAGGTGCGCAGTTCGTTGATGAGCTGGATGACCACGGTAATCGCCGCCACCGGGCGCAACATCGGCAGGGTGATGTACCAGAACTGCTGCCAGAGCCGTGCGCCGTCGATTTCGGCGGCTTCGTAAGGGTCGCGCGGCAGCGAGGCCAGGCCTGCGGCCAGGATCAGGATGACGAAGGACATCTGCTGCCAGATATCAATCGCCGCCATGCTCCAGAACGCCAGCTCTGGCGAGCCGAGCCAGTCCATCGCCGGCAAGCCGATCTGGTTAAGCAGGTGGTTGACGATGCCCAGGTTCGGTTGCAACAGCATGCGCCAGATCAGCGCGACGCTGACCGGGGACATGGCCATTGGAATCGTCAGCAAGGCGAAGTACAGCGGCCTGGTCTTGACCGTGCGGTTGAGCATCAGCGCGATGCCCAACCCAATCACGAACTCCCCCATTACTGTGATGATCGAGTATTTGACCGTCAGCCAGGTCGCAGCCCAGAACGCCGGATCGCTCATCACCGACACAAAGTTGTCGAACCCCACCAACGGCAGCAGGGCTGGACGCATCAGCGTGTAGGATGAGAATGAAAGGATTGCCGAATAGACCAGCGGAAATCCCATCACGATAGCCAGCACCAGCAGGCCCGGCAGGGCGAAAGCCCAGCCGGTACGCGAGCGCCGGTCGAACCGGGCTCGCCAAGCCAGTTTTCGGGGCGCAGGCTCAAGACTGGAGGCCACGATAGAAGTCTCAGTTGATTTGGCGAGCATAAAAACTACTTCTTCAACAGTTTAGTGAGGCCGTCGGCAGCTGCTTTGAGCGCTGCATCCGGTGTGCCCTGGCCGCCCGCAACCGTAGACAGTTGCGCGCCCAGCACATCTTCGTATTGAGCCGAGTAAGCGAAGATAGGGAAGGACTTGGCGCTGGCGACAATCTCGGCAGCCGCTTTGTAGTAAGGGTATTTAGCCAGCACTTGCGGGTCCTGATAGACATCGGCGCGAACCGGCGCATGGCCTTGCAAGGCACGGGCGGTGGCGACGGGTTTGCTCTGCACCCATTGGATGAAGGTCCACGCGGCCTTTTGCTCTTGCTCGCTGACGTTTTTCGGAATGCCCCAGCCCCAGCCACCGCTTTCGCCGTGACCGCCAGGCATGGTGGTCAACTCCAGTTTGCCTGCGACTGCCGGGCATTTTTCGGCGTTGTCCAGTTGCGGCAGCATCCACCAATACGTCACGGTGCTGAACGCCTTGCCGCTGCACATCAGACGCATGGTGTCATCCAGGGTTGCCGACAGCGCACCTTGCTGGGAGCCGTTGCGGATGTTGTCCAGGTAGAGTCCCAGGGCCTTTTTGCCGGCAGCGTTGTCGAGGATCACCTCACCTTTGCCGTCACGGTAGGCACCGCCGGCCGCGAACAGGTAGTTGGAGAATTCCATGCTGTTGGGGTCGCCGCGCTGGCCTTGCATCGCTGCACCGGCCACGTCAGCCTTTTGCTTCATGAACTTGGAAATGTTCACGTATTCATCAAGGGTTTTCGGCGCTTCCAGTGGCTTGCCATTGGCCTGTTGATAAGCCGCCGCCAGCTTGGCGTCTTTTAGCAAGTCTTTGCGATAGATCAGCCCCATGGAATAGTTGTACATCGGTACGGCGTAGAGCCCCTTGCTGGAGTTGCCGAGCAAGTCGACAGTGGACGGAATGAACGCGCCCATGTCGTATTTTGACTCGTCTACCAACGGCTGGAGGTTGGTCAGCCAACCTGCGGTTGGAAACTCCCCGGCCCACAGGAAATCCACCTCCAGCAAGTTGTAGTAACTCTGCGGCGCAATCAGCTGTGAGACCAGTTTGTCGTGCATATCGCTGTAGCCGATTTTCTCGAACTCGACCTTGATGCCGGTCTGTTTCTCGAACTCGGGCAACATCGCCTCGATGATATGTGTTTCTGGAACGTCCTCCATCAACGCGCGCAGGACAACGTCCTGAGCCTGGGCCTGAACAGCCGCTGAGAGGAGTGTGACGGTGCTGACCACCATCAATAACGTGCGCTTTATAGCCATGACATGCCCCTTTCTATCTATCTCGGATCGGCGTAATGCCGGTTTTTCCACGACGACACAGGACTTACTTGACACTACCGAAGGTGAGTCCCTTGACGATAAAGCGCTGAATGAATACCGAGCCGATAATCAGCGGCAAGATGGCCATGACCACCCCCGCTGACACCTTGCCGATTTGAATGCCATTGGACGTTTGCAACGCCGCCAGTGCGACGGGAATCGTCGCTGTACCAGGCCCGCTGAGCACCAGAGCGAAGAGAAACTCGTTCCAGGCCAGGATAAACCCGAGCACGGCCGCCGCCGCCAGCCCCGGCAATGAGATGGGCAATACGACGCGCCAGAATGCACCCCATGCGGTGGTGCCGTCGGTCATCGCAGCCCATTCCAGGTCCACCGGAATGCCCTCGAAAAAGCCCATCAGTATCCACGTCAGAAACGGCAGGTTGAGTGCCGCATACACAATGATCAGGCCGGTCAACGAATTGCTCAGCCCAGCCCCGCGCAGCAAGGCAAACGCGGGAAGTACCAAGGCCACCGGAGGCAGCATTTGCGTGGCCAGCACTACGAAACGCGCCGTGGCACCGCCGGTACGAAACCGCGCAAAGGCATACCCCGTCGCCGTAGCAAACGGCATGGCCAACAGCACCGAACACACCGCAACGATCAAGCTGTTGCGATAGAACAGAAGGAAGTTATTGCGCTCGAACAACTGCCGGTAGTTATCCAGTGTGAAACTGGGCATCAATTCGGTGCTGTACGACATCGACTCCGGCACAAAGCTGGTTCGAAGTGCCCACAGCGGCGGCAAAATAATCAACGCGCAGGCCAGAATAAGGCCTATGTGCAAACCAGTTTTTTTGCGCATTTCGTGTCGGCCTTCCTTTGGAGTCAACGGTTATTCGGCGGTTACAAAGCAGGTCGGGCAATCACTTGACCAGTGTCCGGCGCAAAGAGGTGCATCGGCTCGGCGTCTATGTACAGCTCGACGACATCGCCGATCTTCGGCAGAAAACGGCGGTCCAGACGGGCCGCGATCTCCACGTTGCCGAGTCGCCCGGTCAGAATGTTTTCTGCCCCCAGCGCCTCCAGTGCCGTGACTTCAACCTTGATCGGCTGCCAGTCCGGGTTAAGCCGGTTTTCATAGATGTCTTCGGCACGCACCCCCAGAATCACTGGCTGGCCGACATGCGCCTGATAGGCCGCAAAATGCCGGGGCGGCACGTAGAGTCGAGTCTGCGAGTCGACCTTAACGCTCATGGCCTGGCCCGGGTCCGATTGAAGGTGCGCAGCAATCAGATTCATCGGCGGGGTCGCCAAAAAGCGTGCAACAAAGGTGTCAGCCGGGTTGGCGTAGACCTCCAGCGGCGGCCCGGCCTGAATCAACCGTCCATCGCGCATGATGCAAATCCGGTCGCCCATGGTCATCGCTTCAACCTGGTCGTGGGTCACGTGAATCATGGTTCGGCCCAGGCGCCGGTGCAGGCGTCCCAACTCCAGGCGCATTTCTGCCCTCAACTGTGCATCGAGGTTGGACAGTGGTTCATCCAGCAAGAACGCCTGCGGCTCGCGAACGATTGCACGCCCCAACGCCACACGCTGGCGCTGGCCACCGGACAACGCGCCCGGCTTGCGATCCAGCAGTGCGACCAGGCCCAGCAGCTCGGCGGCTTCTTGAACCTTGCGCTGGATCTCGGTGTTATTGACCCCACGCATCTTCAAGCCAAAGGCAAGGTTCTGAAACACGGTCATGTGGGGGTACAGGGCGTAGCTTTGGAAGACCACTGCGATGTTGCGGTCTCTGGGAGAGACGTTGGTCATGTTGCGCCCACCGATGCGCAGCTCGCCGGAGCTGATGCTTTCCAGCCCTGCGATCATGCGCAGCGTGGTGGATTTACCGCATCCCGACGGCCCGAGAAAAATGACGAATTCCCCGTCTTCAATCTTCAGATCGATGTCCTTGACGCTATACAAACTGTCCAGATAACGCTTGGAAACACGATCAAGTTCGATGGAGGCCATGTTGATCCTCGCCAGCACCTTCTAAAGGCACCGCCTGATTGTTGTTATTGATTGGAGGGGAGTCAGGCTTTTGGCCCGATCTGCTCCCCCTCTCGCTGAAATCTTAATCGAACAAAACCAAACATTACAAGGTAAAAACAACAGATTTTCACACTGTTTATGTTCGATATTTGTGCGATCCGCGTCCATTATGGTGCGGGGCGGGCTAACCCATGTAGACGCCGCCTGTCACATTGACACCCTGGCCGGTCATGAACCGGGCGGACTCACTGCACAGGAACACCACCACATCGGCCACATCTTCCGGCGTTTCAATGCGCCCCAGCGGGGTCTGGCGGATGTAATCGTCAATCACCGCCTCAGGCGTCATGCCGCGCAGACTGGCTTCCCACTCCACCTCTCGCGACTGCATACCGGTCTTGACGAAGCCTGGGCACACTGCGTTGACGCGAATGCCATGCACTGCCAGCTCTCGTGCCAGCGCCTGGGTCCAGCCCAGCACGGCGAACTTGCTCGCTGAATAGTGCGCAAGCAACGGCGCGCCGACCTTGGCCGCCAGAGATGCGGTGTTCACGATTACCCCGCGGCCCTGTGCCACAAAGCGCCGCGCCGCGATCTGGTTGGTCAGGAACACGCCACGAGTGTTCACGTCGAAGTTGAAATCCCACTCTTCATCGGTCAGCTCCAGCGCCGGGCGCATGCTGGAAACCCCTGCGTTGGCGATCAAAATCGAGTAGTCACCAAACTCGCGATTGATCAATTCAAACGCACTTTCAACCGATTCACGCTTGCGCACATCCATCGCAAACGCCATTGCGCCGTGCCCCAACTGGGTCGCGGCGCCCTGGGCGGCTGCCAGGTTAATGTCACAAATTGCGACCTTTACCCCTTGGCCGGCCAGCGCATTGGCGATGGCACGCCCTATTCCTGTCGCTCCACCCGTTACTATGGCGCTCTGTCCGGCAAGGCCCGGAAGAGAGAAAGAAGCTGCAGTCGCGTTATTGCTCATGTAGATCCCCTGAGAGAGGTGCGAAACACCGTTTGCACAGATATAACAATTTACCGAACAAAATAAAACACAAAATGTTTGAAATGTTTGTTTTTGTCGTTAACATGCAGTCAATTGTCCGCTCAAGCATTGGCTGCGATCAGGAGTACCCATGGAAATGGATAAAGACATCGCGTCGCCGAACCGCTCAACCACCGCGGAGCGCCCTCGCAAGCTTTCACAAACACGTCACGCCATGATTCTGGAAAACCTCGCGACACAAGGCGAGGTCTCGGTCATGGATATCGCAACCGCCCTGGCTGTTTCAGACATGACGGTACGTCGGGATTTACTGGAACTGGAAAATGAAGGAAAGCTCATCCGGATTCGTGGAGGCGCCGTGCTGCCAGATGGCGGCACGGTACTGGCCATGGACCGTGAGGAACCTTCCTTCGTCGCCAGGTTGCGTCAACAACATGAAGCCAAAGCAAGAATAGCCGCTGCTGCCTGTGCGTTCTTTTCGGGCTATCGCACGATCGCGCTGGATGTTGGAACCACCACATTCATGCTCGCCGAACTGCTGATGGATCGGACTCACGTCAAGTTTTTCACCAACAGCGTGCGCATCGCGCATCGCATGGGTAGCAGTGCAGCAGATGTTTACCTGGCCGGCGGCCACATGCGTGGCGATGAAATGGCCATGGGCGGCCCGACCGCGGTCGCGCAATTTGAGGCCCTGTGGTTCGACATCGCGTTTATCGGCGTGTCGGGAATCACCGCAACCGGCTTGTTTGATTACTCGTTCGAGGATGCCGACATCAAGCGCGTCTACCTGCGCCGCTCAGGCGTGAAGGTGGTGCTGTGCGACGCCTCGAAATTCCAGCACATGTCCTTGGTGCATCTGGGCACGCTCAAGGAAATCGATGTGTTGATAACTGATGCTGAACCGCCTCCCGCGCTTGCATTGGCGCTGGAGGCGGCGAAAGTCCAGGTGCATATCGCACCGCCTCTAAGCGATCCGTCTTAGGCGGCATCGCACTAACCAAGCGTTGTTGATGGAGCAGAAAATGGTCTTCGATTTTTTTGGTACCAAGAAAAAAGCAGTGATTTCCATGGCGCATATCGGTGCCCTGCCCGGCTCTCCGCTTTATGACGCCGACGGTGGTCTGGATAAGCTGATTGACGGTGTCATCCAGGACATCCACAAACTGCAGGACGGCGGCGTCGACGCGATCATGTTCGGCAACGAGAACGATCGCCCTTACGTCTTCAAGGCTTCGCCCGAAGCCCTGGCGGCAATGACCGCCATCGTGCAGGCGGCCAAGGCTGAACTGAAGGTGCCGTTCGGGGTGAACTTCCTCTGGGACCCGCTCGCCAGCGTCGCCATCGGTGCGGCCACGGGTGCGCGTTTTGTCCGGGAAATCTTCACCGGGGTGTTCGCCTCCGACATGGGTGTCTGGGCTCCGGATTGCGCCGCCGCATCACGCCTGCGTCACAACCTGGGCCGGGATGACATGAAGCTGCTCTTCAATATCAACGCTGAATTCGCACACTCACTGGACAGCCGTCCGATCGAGCTGCGCGCCAAGAGTGCGGTGTTCTCGTCGATGGCCGACGCGATTCTGGTCTCCGGGCCTATCACCGGCATGCCATCGGAACTCTCGCACCTGCGCGCCGTGTGCGAAACCATTCAGGACGTGCCGGTATTCGCCAACACCGGGGTCAACATCAACAACGTCAGCGACATTCTTTCCCTGGCCAGCGGCGTGGTGATCGGCACGCACTTCAAGGTCGACGGCAACACCTGGAATGCGGTGGACGGTGATCGCGTCAAACGTTTCATGGATGTCGTCCACGGCCTGCGCTAAGCACTGCCTCTGATAAGCGAGAACGTCATGACCTGTGTGTTAGGCATCGATATCGGAACCACCTCCACAATCGGCATGCTCATACGCCTGCCGAACCAGGTGCTGGGAATCGTCTCCCGCCCGGTCACCCTGAGCTCACCCTCTCCGGGCTGGGCGGAGGAAGATCCTCGGCAATGGTGGAGCAATGTCGGTGAAATATGCCGTCAGTTGCTCAGTGACAGCGCTGTCGACCCCGCCGAAATCGGCGCGGTCGGTGTCACCGGCATGCTTCCGGCAGTGGTACTGCTCGATGACGCCGGGCAATTGCTGCGGCCCAGCATCCAGCAAAGCGATGGACGCTGCGGTGAGCAGGTCGCCCAACTGCGGGCAGAGCAGGATGCAGTGGCGTTTTTGGCCAAGGCCGGAAACGGCATCAACCAGCAATTGGTCAGCGCCAAACTGCGCTGGCTCGAACAGCATGAGCCGGACATTTTTTCGCGGATTGCGACGGTGTTCGGTGCTTACGACTACATCAACTGGCGCCTCACCGGAGAGCGCGCCATCGAACAGAACTGGGCATTGGAAGCAGGTTTCGTCAACGTCTCGGACGACACGCTGGACGATGACCTGATTGCCCTCACTCACCTTGCGCGAAATGCCATACCGCGCAAGGTGAACTCCCACCAAATCATGGGCAGGCTCGACGCCCAAGGGGCCGCCCATACCGGGTTGCCCCTGGGCACACCGGTAATTGGCGGTGCGGCCGACATGATTGCGTCGGCCTACGGTGCGGGTGTCAATCAGGCGGGCGATGTACTGCTGAAATTCGGCGGCGCCATCGACATCCTGACGGCCACCGACCAGGTTCGCCCCGACCCACGGCTTTACCTGGACTACCACCTGATCCCGGGGCTCTACATGCCCAACGGCTGCATGTCGACGGGAGGCTCCGGGCTCAACTGGTTCGTGCGCAATTTTGCCGGGCAATTCCAGGCGGCCGCCGATAGCGAAGGTATTTCCATCCACCGTTATCTCGACGGCCTGGCAGATATGCGTCCCGCCGGCTCAGCCGGGGTGTTGATGCTGCCGTACTTTTTGGGCGAGAAAACCCCGATCCATGATCCTGCCGCACGCGGTGTCATCCAGGGTCTGACTCTTACCCACGACAGCGGCCACCTCTGGCGCGCCTTGCTGGAGGCGTATGCCTACGCCATCGCCCATCACATTGAAACATTGATCGACATGGGCCACCGCGCCGAGCGCTTTACCGTATCTGACGGCGGCTCCAACAGCCGGGTCTGGATGCAGATTGTCGCGGACGTACTGCAACAACCGTTGCAATGTTTGCACGGCCATCCTGGCTCGAGCCTGGGAGTGGCCTGGATCGCAGCCATCGGCGCAGGCCTGAGCGATGACTGGAACGGTGTGACGCGCTTCGTCAGCCTTGGCGAACGCATCCAGCCCAATCCCGAAAACGCCGAGGTGTATCGGCTGGGCTATCAGGCCTACCGAGCGTTGTACCACTCACTTTCACACGATCTGAACTGACACTTTTTAACGGACAACCCTCATGACCCCAATAGCCATAGCCTGGGATATCGACGGCACCTTGCTCGACAGCGAACCTCTGCACTACCAGGCATTACTCACTGCCTGTGAGCAATGGGACGTCGACATGTCAGACGTCACCCTGGACACCTTCTGCGGCATTCACATCGTGGATGTCTGGACCGCCCTGCAACCGCGCTTGCCCGCAAGCCTCACGCACCACGAATGGCGCCGCAGCATCCACGACCACTACATTGCCAAACGTCACACCTTGCAACAGATCGAAGGCGCCGTACGCTGCATCCGGCAACTCAAGGCCATGGGTGTGCGCCAGGTGTGCGTATCCAACTCCAGCCGCTCGGCGGTGGATGCCAACCTTGAAACCCTGGGCGTGCTTGATTGCATCGAGTTTTCCATCAGCCTGGACGACGTCAGCGCCGGAAAACCCAGCCCGGAACCCTACACCCTGGCCTGCCAGCGTCTGGGCTTGCCGCCGGAGCGCGTCATGGCCATTGAAGACAGCTTTACCGGAGCCACCTCGGCACGAGCCGCCGGATTGTGCGTGGCCCTTTATGATCCGTTGGCAGGCAAGGCATTCCAGGCGGACCTGTACCTTGAAAAGCTGGGCGAGTTGATGGAGCGTTTTCGCGAGTGTCCCCCCGCAAAACCATAAGCCAACCCCCCCTAAAAACCTTTGGCGAGGGGGAGAGGCCACGGAAAAGAAAACGGCCGTTACTCGGTACACGACAGGACCAAGCTGAAGTGGGTGACGGTGCCGTCAGGGGAGCGTCAGTTGCCGTTTTGATTGAGTTGCCCGTCTCACTGCCTTGCGTGGCGAGGCGGGCGCCCAGATTTAATCTTTATCGATGATTGCGCTGATGACAGACGAAAACTGCTCGGCATCCTCGAGCATCATCAGATGGCCACAGCCTTTCAGCGTCGAATAAAAACAACGTGGGCTGAATGGGGCATGCAGTCTTCCCCTCGTTAGATGTGGCAAAACATAAAGGTGGTCGGCTGCGTGGCTTTTCCATCCGGGTCCCACGCGAAATTCGGGATGATGCCCGCAACCTCGAATCCTAAAGACGCATAAAGCGGTTCGGCAACATCGCCTGATCGGGTATCCAGGGTGACGAGGGTTTTACCCAAATGACGTGCGTGATCCAGGGCGCGGCTCATCAGGGCCCGGCCAATACCAAGCCTGCGGGCGCCTGGATGCACGATCATCTTCGCAATTTCGCAGCGGTGGGACTGATTGGGCGGCAGGGCCGTAATAAGCTGAACCGTCCCGACGAGTTCGCCCCCTCGCACCGCCCCAAAGACAACCCTGCGGCCCGCGACGACCTCAGGTAGAACCTTCTGCGACCAGAACAGACTGGCCTCATGGTAAGGCAGCGGCGACATGAAGCTTATTGAAGCGCCTGCTGCCACGCTATCAGCGAGGATCTGTGACAGCGCCTCCAGCCGTTGCTCGATTGCGGCGCCATCAAGTTCGATGATCTGTGTTTCCACGGGTAAGTCCTTAGGCCATTGCGATGATATAGCGCGCGTTTTGCTCGCCTGTTTCAAACACCGAGGCACCGCGCAGTCGATACCGCAGACAGTCGCCCGGGTTCAGGTGGTACTGAACGCCGTCAACCGTGAGAGAGAGCGCTCCCGACAGCAGCACCAAATGATGCTCATGGTTGAGAAAAGCCGGACGCTCATACGCAATACGTTGATGAGGCTCGATGGCACAGTCGATCACCTCAAGCTTCAGCTGCCCGCTTGGAGGCGAAAGCGCACGCCGAGAGAAACCGTGTTCACGATCCAGCCAGACACTCTGATCGGCATGCCGAACCAGCGGCGCAAAATCCGGCTCAAGCGGCGCCAAAAGCTGCGAAAGCGGCAGCACCAGGGCGGATGCCAGGCGGCCTAAGGTTTCGGCAGTTGGGCTGACTTCACCGTTTTCAATCCGCGAAAGCGTGGCCCGGCTGACGCCGCTGGTGTCCGCGAGGTCCTGTAGCGTGAGGCTGCGATCGGTTCGTAGCTTGCGCAGGTGCTGGGCTAGGGGAAGGTTTTGGTTTGAAGTAGTGTTTTCCATTTGTGGGAAAATATCCCATATTTGGGAAAAGTAGAAGGCGTTTGTTTTTCTGAAGGTGTGCCGCCTCTTTCCAGGGAAAGAAACGGCCGATGCGGATGGCGGATGGTGATGCATGACTAGCGTAGGAGCGCGCTTGCCCGCGATGGTGTTGTGTCAGTCACCTGCAATACGCCAGGACTGACGCATTCGCGAGCAAGCTTGCTCCCACCAGATCTTTGGTATTCCGTGGCTCAGTGATCGGTTGTGAGGCGTTCAATGCGCGCCCTGGATCCGCAACAATTGATCCACCTTGCTGCGTGCCATCTCGATCAAGTGCACAGCGGAAAGCGCATGATCGCGCTGGCTGCCCAGCAAGCTGTCGGCGCTTTCATAGGCCGTTGCTCTGGCGCAGCGAAGCAATTCGTCTGTGTCGTTGATCAGTTGTTCGAGGGTTTGAATATCGTTATGTCAGCACGCTAAAAAAAAGTATATTTTCTTTATTAGTTGTCGGACGACCAATTATATCCTTGTTGTGTGTAGTCAAATCTCACACATCCCGTAAAGCTTTTGCGCGGCGTGATAGTTGTTAGCCATCTGGAGTGAGGTCGCTGGCTCGGGCAGAGTAGCCAACGACTGACCAGTTTTCGCCTTCACTCCTTCGTCATACACACTGCGTTCCTGGCTCTTTTACCTCAACATTAACCGGTGTTTGAGGTCCTCCAAGCTGTCTATCACTGCGTTTCACACTTTCGTCGAACACGGGAACCTAAGTTGTCAGCTCACAGCCTGCGGCTCAAAGCTGCAGTTGTAGGCGGCGTGGTCGCGTGAAATCCCACCCGTTGACAGCTTATCGAAATACATGAACAATTGGTCAAATGATCACTAAAATGACGATGCGCTGACTCCACACCAGAAAACATCCAGCGGATGCAGAGAAGGCTGCCACTCCAGGCGTGGGCAGCCGCCGGGCAAGTGGGTGCAGGTCGCGCATCGGTCAAGACACCTTGTGGCGAGATGACGCGGCAACGTAGATCGCTAGACAATCCATTCTCAGGAACCGAAAGCCATGATTACCTTGTATGCGGCCGACACTGCAAATTCTGGAAAGATCTTTCTGGCATTGGAGGAAATGGAATTGCCGTACGAGGCCGTTCCGGTCGACTTGTTGAAAGGCGCTCAATTTGAGCCATCTCACCTTCGCCTTAATCCCAACGCGAAGATTCCAGTAATCGTTGATGAAGACGGTCCAGGCGGCCGCCGTCACGTAGTTTTTGAATCAGGAGCGATTCTCTTGTATCTGGCAGAGAAGACCGGCAAATTCCTGTCTAGTGACCCGGTCGAGCGCAGTACGGCGATTCAATGGCTAATGCTGCAGATGAGCAGTGTCGGCCCAATGCTCGGGCAATTTATTCACTTTGCTCGCTTTGCGCCTTCAGACAACCAATACGCACTCGCACGTTATCGTGCACAGGTGCTGCGCGTCGTTGATGTGCTTGACGAACGGCTTGCTCAAAATAGCTGGCTTGGCGGGGACGATTACAGCGTCGCCGACATTGCAACCTTCCCGTGGGCTCGAGCCCTTGGAGGTATCCTCGATGTGGATGTGGAGAAGAAGTATAAAAACATCTGGCGATGGACGGTGCAGATCACATCGCGTCCGGCAAACGAACGTGCAGACGCCGCAAAAGTCGCGCTTGCGAGTCACCTGATTACCCCTGACAAAGCCTCACCAGATGCGGTTGACCGACTATTCGGGCGCGGTGAATCGAGTAAATAGACCAATTTTTATAGGCGACGACACCGTGATGGTCGGCTGTTGATGCAGGCGTACTTCGTGCCATGCGCTGCGGCCATCAAACCGGTTTTGTCGCTGCCCTTGGCCTTGATTCGCTTCCTCGCCGTGGCGCTGCTATGCAGCAAGCAGCGCTCGCTCATGGATTGAGCGGCAGGTACTTTCGAAGGCAGCGTGATACTGCGAGCGCTGGTTAAATGCCTGAAACCTCGTAAATCTGATGTATTCTCGCATCATGAGCGCACCTCCAGAGACACATCACCAAAAACCGGAACCACGCAGACGGATGTCACCAGACAATCGTCGAGCGGCCATCATTCGCGAGTCGATCGGGTTCTTTGCCACGCATGGATTCAACGTCGACACACGGTCGCTTGCAAAGCATATGCAGATAACGCAAGCATTGCTCTACAAGTATTTTCCCTCGAAGCAACTTCTCGTCGAAGCGGTGTTCGAGCAGATCTTTCAAAAGCAGGGAACGGTCAACTGGCTGCCCCTTCTTCGTGATCGGTCAACCGATTTAAAGACCAGACTGCAAAGGTTCTTCGTGGGCTATGCTGCCTCGACCTACGACTACGATTGGATTCGCATCTACACCCTGGCGGCATTCGCGGGCGGCGATCTCAACCGGAAATACATCAGAAATGTAACGCGCCCATTGCTCCGCCTAATTGCAGAGGAGGTTCGTCTGGCTGCGGGGTTGCCATTGGCCGACGCTTCGGAAGTGAGCGAGCTGGAGATCGAAATACTCTGGGTGTTTCATTTCGGAATCTACTATCACCCTTATCGCACGCACGTATATGGAACCCCGCCACCGGTTCCTCTTGCGGAAATCGTGGAGGCAAGCGTCGATGGACTTATCGAGAACTTGCGCAATTGCATCGCGAAGTCCGAGCAGTCAGGAGTGAGCAAAACCGCGGAGAGTTAGCCGCCAACCTCTCCCGCGTCCCGCCAACTGCAAAGAGGACGCTATGACTTGCGTCTTCGAAGCTCAAGATCCAGGCAAGCGCGTTGTTGCAGCGCACGCGTCGAGACGCGCGAGTCTTCGAGCCGATCATGGGAACGTTGTCGCTCTCCCAAGCGAAAACGGCGCAGGAAGGTCGACGCTTACCAAGAGGGATTTCAATTGGTATTCCAAAAATTACCACTGAAGGGCCTGGAATATCTTTTCGGATACCAGGTTACGTGGATTGTGTCGGACGTCCATGGACGCTGATAGACGCCAAAGCGTTGATTTTGCTGGATTGCAGGCATAAAAAAAGACGTCCGTGGACGTCTTTAGATGTTGAGCCGGGGTAATCTGAACTGTCCGCGTATCACGTTGATTTTGTTTATTATTTCCAATTAACTATTTTTTTTGGAATACCAACTGGAATACCAATGATTCAAAGATTCAAAATGTATCGGCTGGCAACGGATATTTTTTCGCCAAATCCATCAAGCTTCAGTCGGCTCAACGGCTGCGGTCTCCCGTTGAAGGACATAAGCCGCTGGCTATCATCGGCGATTGCTTCCTGTCCTTGATGGCTCATTGCCTTTCTGAATGCTAATATTTCAGATCTTTTCCAAAGGCCGTAGAGAATGGACTCGCTAGGTATCGATCAGCGCATCAATTCTGCTCCAGAATTGGGCTGCGCGCTCCATGTTTGCGCTCCAGCACTCTCCAATACCATCACCAAGAGAATGGCATGACTAATCATCAAAAGCCCATGCTGGGCGTTTTCGTGCATGGCTTCACCGGCGGCAGCGAAACGTGGAAAAACCCTAGCGGCTTAACTTTCAAGAGCCTGCTCGCAGCAGAGCCTGAAATCAACCAACAGTTCGATTTTGTCGAGTTCGAATACTTTACTAAGGTAGTAAGTATTTTTAATACAAACCTCTTGCAGAAGGCTGCAGGCTTTTTGGGGTTTGGGCGTAGTGCTGTCAGATATAATAGGCCAATTAACAAGTTGGCCCAGGAGCTTCAAACGTTTATCCAGTTGAATGCTGATGCTTATGAAGGCATAGTATTAATAGGGCACAGCATGGGTGGACTAATCTGTAAGGAAGTAGTTTTATCGCAAGTGAGAGGAGAGGTTCCAGAAATAGTTGGTTATGTGTCTGTAGCAGTTCCGCATAAGGGATCTCTCAATGCAATGCTTCTTTCAGGTGTGAACACTAACGCCAAAGAATTTACTCCTCTTAATGAATATAATGATCAGCTAAATAATAGATGGATAGATCAAAAGAGTAGTCTTCCTGAGTCCTTGTATTTAGTCGGGCAGCATGATCAATACGTGCCTAGTACCAGTGCACTTCCTTTCAACACCAAGCACTTTACATTGGCGCACGATCACAACACTATTTCCAAACCGGTAGGTCCTGCTGATGGATCATTCAAAGCAGTTGCTAAATTTATCTCAAAAATCGCTAAAGCGAAAATGATGGAGGCAGCTTTAAATGTTTCATATGACGAAGCTGCCCCTGAATATGATAAAGAGATTTTCGTCATAAAAATGATTCTTGCTGAAATCGGGCCAAAGGGGATAGATGATGCGAAAGAGTCATTTTTTAATGCGGAAATAATCACCAAGGCAGCCGACGACGCCGACAAGGAAATGTTACGCGACTTGCGAGCGAAGGTTATATCCCTCTACCGCCAAACGTACAATCACTACACAGCAATCCAGAATTCACCAAATGTGGTTTTTGCACAAGTGCATGAGAAGCTTCTATCGCAAGACAGACAAAGTCTTGAAGTGGGTGCTAAGTATGTAAATTTTCTGCATAAAAAGGGATTGCTTCATCAGGTTGCCAATAAGCTATGCACTACCGTTGTTTGGCACGACGACACCGATCTTGACGAATTACATAGGAAGACTCAATGAGCATCGACTACATGTTCTTCGATTATCGGGAAGAACAGTATACGAGTATGTTCAGAATATGGGCGATTGCTGAGACATTAGACCGCAATAGTAAGGGGCGCAATGTCTTGACCTTGAATAAGGCTCTGCTCATTGATTTGATAGTGAAAAACCCGTCTTTGTTTCGGCGAACCTGCGAGTTTTTGAGCGGGAAAGGAACTGCTCGAATGGTGGGGGACGTTCTATACAGTACTCATGTCGATAAAAGCCATAGAACTCGGCAAAAAGACTTTCTAGCTAAAGTTCTTCTCCTGCAAAAAGATGGAGTAGTTAACTTCTTTCGTGAGGAGGAGGACTACTACTTGCAGTGCTTGCAACCGCTGCCGATTAGTGAAGATGAGAGTCTTGTTCACCTCAAGAGTCAGCTTGTTGCAATAAAAGGCATCCTTAGTAAATCGGATGCAATTATCGAGAAAATGATTTTAGGTGCCGAATGAGCAATAGACCGTCTTTAATAATCCAGCGATTAGTTTTGTCTGGGGTAAGCAAGAATTATGAGTCTACTTTTGCGCCAGGACTGAATATCGTTCGTGGTGCAATGGACTCTGGAAAATCTACAATTCTTCACATGATCAATTATTGCCTTGGTGGGTCAAATAGGAAAATTCTATATGACGAGGTAAGAGCAAAAGTTCGTATAATATCTCTTCAGGTTTCGCTGAACGGCCAAGTTTTTACTTTCGAGCGCCAATTGCTGGATTCTAAAGCTGCTGTCAAAGTTTATGCCTGCCCCTACGATAATCGCGATGAGGTTTTTCCTCAGTTTATGTCCGCTGATTCGCAAGGCTCTATGCCTGATGGCTGGCTGTCGGACTTCATTCTCGAAAGCTTGGGGATCGCTCGTGTAAAAATCACTGAGTCCTCTAGGAATCCGAACGCAGGCGAAGATCGTCTTAGCTTTCGTGATCTAATGAAATTAATGTTTTTAAAACAAACCGAAGTCGGTTCTGACGGTCTGTTAGACTATAAGAATAAGTCGGTATTTTTTAAGAATGTTAATGTTCAAAAATTTGTTTTTAATGTTCATGATGAACAGCTTTCCAATCTAAAAACTCAACGAAATCTGGAATCTACAATACTTAATGAACTTCAAAAAAGCGAAAAAACAATATCTGCATTTTTGAAAGACGTAAGAATTCCTCTTGATAGATTTTCTGCTGGCGATCAGATTGATGAGGCGAAGAGTAAAATTCAAGAGCTAGATGCTGCGACTCAAGAGTTAAAAAATGACTTGGGTTTTAGCACTCAAGCCTCATTAGCTCTGCGTCAAACTATAGTAAATTTCAAATCGGAACTTGACACTAAAAATTTAGCGATCGATCTCGCAAAAAAGCAAATTGACAATTTTACAAAATTGAAAAGTACTTATCGGCTTGAATATGACAGTCTTCAGTACTCCAAGCTGGCACGGCCTCATATTTTTAGTATGCAATCCTGTAAGACAATTGCGTGTCCTTTATGCACTTCCGAGTTGTCGCTCGATACGGAGGTTATCCCCGAGGAGGATATAGCCGCGCTTGAACGTTCTCTTAAAAATCGTTTGGCGGGGTTAGATGCGTCAATCAAAAATTCTTTAGAAAAAATCGAGAGTATAAAAACTGAGACTGCTCATATAGAAAGCTTGATCAACGAAAATACTCAGATTTTCGATCAGAGTAATCTGTCTAGCATTTCTCCATTGATTTCGATGATTGAAGCTTCTGAAAAAACGAAAATACAAGCTCATCTTGATCTTTCCCAATTGAAGCGAAACTTATCGATATATAATAAATATACGGAAATAAAAGATAAAATTCGAAATAAACAGGCGGTGATTGATAATCTTAATGATGCCATTTCTACCGTCGAGGGTGGTCTGGTTGATTTGGATAATGTAGTAACTGAATTAGGCGCCATGTTTCGTAATTACATGAGCCGTAGCGCGGTTCAGAATGTCCAAGCGGCCAGTTATAATAAGACATTTACAGCTAGCTTGAGGGGGGTTTCCTATTATGATCATCTTTCGGGTGGTATAAAAACTGTTACTTCGATTGGGATGTATCTGACGCGTTTCTTATACACGCTGGATCATAAAAGTAATTTGCCTCCGCTTCTTATGATTGATACCCCTGGGCAGAATATCGGTCGAAAGCGTTCGGCGGATGATGGTGATGCAAGCGTTTCCGATCCGGATGTTTATGAGAAAATCTATCAGCAATTATTAGACGCTGTTAATTATGCTGAGGAAAAACAAATTCCTTGCCAGATAATTGTAGTCGATAATGATTTTCCAGATATTTTGACTACACCACCGTACAGCGATAAATATCATTTGGTGAAAAGGTTTCAGAAAAATAGTGATAAATTTGATAAGGGCCTTATTGATGATGCGTGATTTATCTTGCTAATAAATTAACGGGTTATCAGGGCTCTAGCTGATTGGTGTTGGTTTGTTAAAGGTGTCATTTAGGGTGGGGATTAACTTTGAAGGGGTTTTTCCTCATTCGCTTCCAGATAATGAGAGCGGTGAGTTGGTAGTAATACCGGGAGGCGTATGAATGGGCTTTTAGGTGCTGATTAAAAAACCAGTGCACATGTTTGAGTTGCCAGGCCCAGGGATTATCTCGTTGCCATCGCTGGTGAATGGCTGTTTGCATGATTTGGGCTTGCCGTAGATGGCGTTGTCGAGTGGCCTTTGAGCCAGTTAAGACACCGCTGAGGAACAGCCCCATATCGTAGGGCTTGGTCATGCTCGAACTCCAATGTAGGCTGAAACCACATCGATTCGGTTATGCCCAAACTCGAGACTGATTTGCCGTCGCGCCTGTTGGTCCAGAACGCGGTCGATGCTATAGCATCGTAAGCGCTCCATAAACCCCACCGACTTCAAAATGGGGGGGCTTAGCTAGGCGATGCCGGCGAGCAGTTCCACGGCAACAGGGCTTCGTAATCTTCGACAGAGGTCGCCATTGGCAGGTGCTCCAGT